>OFLL01000173.1_pt1 | contig 25014 bp, 20 predicted proteins | sample 1540861 | NCBI WGS metagenome assembly OFLL01 (sample SAMEA4413039, study PRJEB24355) | metagenome | biome: human; feature: gut; material: faeces | place: United Kingdom | collected 2010 | reverse complement strand
TGCTTTACGACGTCTACAGCGCCCGCACTCGTTGGTTCTTCGAGCCCTACGCCATCGTCGCGCACAGTGACCATAAGCGTACCGAGATGCGACACGAGCGCCTTCTTCGGAGTCTGAACCGCGAGAGTGATGTCAGCCCGATGGGCATGGCCATGTTTAGTGGCATTGGTCAGTCCTTCCGCTACACAGTGGTACGCGAGCAACGCTGTGGTCTCATCGAGCGGACCGAAGTCTGAGACACCGTCCTCACGGACAGAAACCTCCATGCCAGAGTGCGCTGCCAGCTCCCTCACGGCAGCGACCAGTCCATTTTCAAACAGTACCGGCGGGGCAATGCCAAGCACCACGGAGCGCAGCTGTGCAAGCGCCTGCGTTGCATTGTTATCGGCGGCGGTGAGCGCCTCGGCTACCTCTTCTTCAGTCTTACCCATGCGAGCAGCGGCAATGTTGAGTTTCAAGGCGGTCAGGTGTTGCTGAGGGCCGTCGTGAAGCTCGCGTTCGATGCGGCGGCGCTCACCGGAGAAGGAGTCAATGAGCACATCACGAGACTGAGTGACTTCCTCACTGGAGGGTGCGAGGATGGCGTGGGAGAGCCAGATGGACAGTAAGCCGGCACCGAGGTTGATGGCAATGGTCAGCACCAAAAAGAGGATTGCGAAAACCCAGCCAACAGTGATCTTCTGCGCGGGATCCGTCAGAGTCCAGCTGAAAAACTCCAGTTCGTCAACCAGGAAAGGTGCAGCGAAGAGCACTCCGACAGTAAAACCACCGCCGACCCAGGCTGTGAAGGTGACGAACCCAATGACCAACTGGACGAGCAGGTTGACGAAGTTGCGGATGTCGAACCAGCGATTGGTCACGCGCTTGGGGATTGGGGTGCCCGACCACGATGCTGCCCAGCGGGAAAGCCAGTCGGCACCGCGGCTGGTGAGCGGAATCCACGGCAGAAGAACGACGGAGACGATCAATCCCGGAATGAACAGCAGGCCGAGGATAAAACTCCAGGCCAGCGCGATTAAATTCTTTTTCTTTGTCATAGTTTCAAAGCTAAATTGGCTCGCGCCTAAAAACAGTGGAGCTAACTCCCCTATATTCAGTCGAGCTGAATGCGCCCCGACTTCTTTTCTCCGATACCACGGTCGGCCAATTCGTCATCGATGAACGTTGGCCGACCGATAATCAGTCCAAGCACTGCAAGCACGACGGTGGTGCCAAGCAGCACAATCAGAATGGGGGTCCATGTTTCCGCGGTTCCGGCGGCCACGCCCACCAGGAATGGCCCGACTGCGGAGAAAATGTAGCCGATTGGCTGCACGAAGCCGGACAACCGCGCGGTCAGCTCATGGCTTCGAGTGCGAGCTGGAATCAGCGCGATGGCCATGGGAAAACAAAAACCACCGACTCCCAGCAGGAACGCAGCACCGATTGCGTATCCCGCCCCAGTTGCTGCTGCTCCCCGCTGGTCAATCAGAATCATCAACACATAGCCGAGGAAGAAAAGGCAGCCGAGACCAAAGGCGACGTAGGACATGGTACGAAGCCGTGCAATCAGCGGCGGCATCAGCAGACCACCAATGATGCCCAGCCCCTGGACGAGCATGGATGCTGCGGTGGCTACGCTGACGCTGATGCCAGCGTCGATAAGCATTTTCGGCATCCACCCCATGAGCACGTAGGCGTTCATCGACTGCACGCCGAAGAAAACCGCCAGCGCAATGGCTGTCGGCGACTTCCAGATTGGCGTGCTTGCCGAGGTGCTGACCGGCGCCTTCGGGTAATCGAATCCGATGCGCGCACGCAGCGGCACCCACACGACGAGCTGCACCAGGGCGGTAATCGCCCATGCGGCAATCGCCCAGCGCCACATGTCGATACTGCCTGCGGACGCTTCGGGTGAATCGCTAATCAAAAACGCCGTCGCCGGCCCCAGGCCGCCACCGAGGGCGAGCATGCTGGAATACAGCATCATCAGCACGACCGTATGACGGCCGCCGTGCACCTTAATCCACGCAGGTAGCAGCACATTTCCCAGCGCAATACCAGCAACTGACAGCGCAGTGAACAGTAGGAATAGCCAGATACTGCTCACCCACGGTCGCACCGCAAGGCCGACGAATAGCAACGCCGCTGACAGTGTGAGCGCGCCGCTTAGCCCCATGCGCTTGCCGACGGACACCGCAGACAACCCAATCGCGAAAAACGCGAGCCCCGGAATGGCCGTAATCAGACCACCAAAGGCGGAGGATGCACCGAGGGTGGAAAGGAGCTGATCGAGCACCGGGCCGATCGACGCGATACTCGGGCGCAAGTTCAGCGCCGCAACGATTACTGCTATGACGAGGATGGGAACGCCGAGTGTAATGGCATTCTTCGAGGTACCAGTAGCTTTTGGTTGTGGTTGCCCCGGTTTTTCTTCTATTGCCATAACAGTGGACGTTACCGCTTCCTGTTAATGCCTCTCTAGCCGGCTACGACTCCCCCGGTCGATTTATCGTTTCCACTTGAATAGGGGATAATTTTAGGTAGTGAAACGGCATTGCCCTCACGCCCCTACCCCTGGCCAGCAGGCAGGTTGGCCGCCCCTCAAGGAGATTGATGAAGTATGTGTCGACCCGTTGAATGCAATGTTTGCCACAAGACGACCTGGGCTGGCTGCGGGCAGCACATCGACCAGGTAAAGGCAACTGTTCCGGCAGATCAGTGGTGCGGCGGAAAGCACACCGATGAAGAAATTAAGGCGGCTGGTGCAAACCGCGGTTTCCTCGGACGCCTGTTCGGCTAGTTCAGTGCTTCTGCCACCAATGGCCGGGAGTAGCCTGAAAAATTGACGTACTCGATGTCGCTGTTGCCCTATCCTGGACTACAGCGACATCTCTTTTTCTGTATCTATTGACAGTCTTCCAGCTATCTCTGACGTAAGGATCGAACTGAAAATGGTTGAACCGATTTCTGATTCCATGCTCATTGCCTACGACGGCTCCGACGAAGCCAAGCGGGCACTGGCCTACGCCGGAAAGTTGCTGCGCGTCAAAACTGCCTACATTCTGACTGCTTGGGAGCCCCTGCAGCGCGCTGCAGCTCGTACCGCTGGCGCCTCAGGCATGATGCAACCTGATTGGGATGCCACTACTGAAGACGGCGATCCGGCTCACGACGAGGCTGTACGCATTTGCCGTGAGGGCGTGCAAATTGCCGCTGAGGCCGGCTTCGTCGCGGAGCCATACCTGGTAGAGACCGAAACTACTATCTGGTCGGCTATCGTCGACGCAGCTCACGACCTCAATGCGGGTGTGATTATCTCCGGTACTCGTGGCGTCACTGGTCTGCGCGGACTATTTACTGCCTCCACCTCCGACGCATTGCTCAAGAATGCTGGTCGCCCAGTCCTCGTAGTTCCAGGGGAAAAGGAATAAATTTCTAGAAAATTTTCAAAAACTTACTTAGCTGATAGAAAATGGTATAACCTCTCAACTAAGAAAACTCAATGACCACTGAAGCCACTCAAAATTCAAGGCAGGGAAAGATTCCCAGCTGTTCCACTGGTTTACAGAAGTCACAGAGTGTAGTTTTATAAACAGTATTGACTTAATGCACACGAGGAGTCCTCAACATGGCATACGAAACTGATTCCGAGCAGCGTCGTAGCGTTGGCCCCGCCCTGGCCTCGGCGCTTATTGGTGCCCTTCTCGGTGGTGCCGCAATTTTCGGCATCGGCCAGGCTCTGACCGAAGACCGAATTCCGGAAGCACAGGCTGTTTCCACCGATGACGCTCTGCTTGGAGGTGTCGAATACGGTCAGCGTTAACCCTTTAACGCTAGCCCTCCTTTAAAGCTATGCCCACCTTTGTTCGAGCGCGTAAGCGCGTGCTTGTACCCTGGTGGGCTTTGCTGTGCCTGCTGGCATTCATTCAGTCCCCCGGCAAAACTGTCGCTGACACCAAGCACGACCTGACGGAAAACCCCATCGGGTTTTTGTCCGCATCGCTTAACATGTGGTCAGACACCATGCCGCTGGGACAGCTCCAGAACCAGGCCTATGGTTACCTCTTTCCGCAGGGCGCATTCTTCGCCCTGTTCAGTTTGCTGCCCGACGTATTAGCGCCCAGTTGGATTATCCAGGCGCTGTGGTGGAGTCTCACTCTCTGCTTAGCTTTTACCGGCGCATATCGTGTGGCCGAAGCTATCGGCGTCGGCACGCATACCTCGCGCGTGCTGGCGGCATTGTTGTACGCATTGTCGCCGCGCGTAATTACGACGTTGGGCGCGATTTCGTCCGAGACCTGGCCTGTGGCGCTAGCGCCATGGATCCTCCTTCCATTACTGCGGGTTGCCGTCCGGCGCGAAGAGCTGCCCTGGCGTGCGACCACCCGCGCTGTGTTGCTTTCCGGTCTAGCTGTACTGTGCACTGGCGCAGTCAACGCCGTCAGTACGGCTGCGGCCTGCATCCCTGCCGGACTGATGCTGCTCTTCTTCGCTTTTACGGGACCCCGCCGTGGGCGCGCATGGGCGATGCTCGGCGGTTGGCTGGCTGCGTGCGCGGCGGTCAGCATGTGGTGGATCGTGCCGCTGCTACTGCTGGGCAAGTACTCACCACCGTTTACGGACTACATTGAGTCCTCCGGTGTGACCACTCGCTGGCTGAGCCTCGGCGAGACGCTGCGCGGCGCTACCTCGTGGACGCCGTTTGTCTCTTTTGAGCGCGTGGGCGGAAATGCGCTGGTCGCGGAGCCAATTCTGATCTACGCCACGATGGCTGTCGCAGCAATCGGACTGCTTGGCCTGGTCATGCGTTCACTGCCGCTGCGCCGGATGTGGCTGCTGATGATGCTCATCGGGCTTGTCATCATGGCGGCCTGGACGGAGCCATTCGGACTGGTGTGGGAATCGGCTCGAGAGATGCTCGATTCCACGCTCGCAGCGGTACGCAACCTGCACAAATTCGACACTATTGTGCGCCTGCCGCTCGTTATCGGTTTCGCTCATGCGACAGCGCAGCTGCCATGGCCGTGGCGGGAACCTGCGATTGACCGTGCGGAGAAGGCGAGTGCTGATGCTGACGCCGAAAACACCGATGCCAAGGTTCCAGCCGTAGCTCAAGCGACCACCGGCTGGCAGCAGTGGCTGCACCCGGAGAAGCACCCGCGCGCTATCGCATCGATGCTGGTTCTGGTGGTTCTCGCTAGCGCCACCGCACCTGCGTGGAGTGCTCGCTTAGCTCCGGCAGGAGGTTTTTCCGAGGTTCCGGGCTACTGGCACGAGGCCGCCGATTGGCTGAACAAGCAGGGCGAGGACACCCGCACGCTGGTCGTACCGTCATCACCGTTTGCCGATCAGACGTGGGGCAATACTCGTGACGAACCACTCCAGCCGCTTGCCGACGTCCCCTGGGCCGTCCGCGATACCGTGCCATTGGCGCCTCCAGAGGCGATTCGCGGCCTCGATGGTCTGCGCAATTCGCTGACTCGTGGGCGTGAAGTACCGGCGCTGGACGCCACACTGCGCAACAATGGCATCGGCTATGTACTGGTCCGCCACGACCTGCGAGTGGCATCAAGAGGCGATTCACTGCGCGCCATTACCTCCACGCTGCAGGACTCCCCGACCATGGAAAAGGTGGCAGAGTTTGCGGACGAGGACGGCCATACTGCTATCCAGATCTGGGGTGCAGGACCGAAGGAACTGCGCAATCACGCTCTGTCACCGCGCTTGGTGGACACCGCGCAGGTGCCGCTGGTCGCCGGTGGTCCCGAGGTGCTCCCGCGGCTTGATGAGGTCGATTCCGATGCCCCAGTGCGCATTCTGTCTGGCAAGGATGCCGGAACGGTCACCGACACTCCTGCACGCCGCGGCCGTAACTACGGTGAAGTCGTTGGCGCGGAGTCGGCAATCCTGGCCGAAGACGAGGATTCATATGTCCGCAACCTCGTTCCGGACTACCCCGTCGCTGGGCTTCCGCTGACGCAGACGGCAACGGGCCGGGCCACAATTGAGGTTTCGTCGTCGGCCTCGGAGCCATACAACGTCGGTGGTGCATCCGCCGACCACTCCGTCAACGCAATGCTCGACGGCGACACTTCCACCTGGTGGGAACCCTTGGCGGGCAAGAGCCAGGCTGAGTGGGTCAAGCTTTCCTGGAAGGAACCGACCGATAACGCAGTGCTCAGCCTGACCGGTGCTCGCGTTCCAGTGCAACTGCGCATCCAGACGGATACAGCCTCCAGCTCTGTGCAGCTGGTCCCGGGTGAGACGACTCGTATTCCACTGCCTGGCGGCAAGACCACATCTGTACTTATCACTGCAAAGATTGCCCCTGTAGGCTTTTCTATTTCCGAGCTGAAGCTGGTGATTCCAAAGCGGGACACTGATTTCGATGCGTACGAAACTACTACCCCAGATTCCGATGCGGAGACCCAGCTTTCCGACAAGGACATAGCGGAGGACCTCACTCCGGTTCGTGTCCCGGTGGTGCCGAATTCCTCATCGCTGGCACAGCGTTGGGTCTTTGGTCAAGAGATTCATGAGGGCACGCTGGTGCGCCTGTTCACTGTTCCGAAGCCGGTAAAGGTGAAGGTCGATGCGGACACCTGCCGCAGCAACATCGGAGATCCGTGGGCCAGCCTCCAGCGCGGTGACGGTTCTGATCACCGTGAGCTGACCTGTGGCGAAGAGATTGAGCTCTCGCCGGGCCCATGGCGCATCGATGCCAAGTCCGATTGGGTATCACTTACCTCGACCGACTACTTCGCGCCGTCAGCCGAGCAGCAGCAGGTCACGCCAATCGATCTGAGTGGCACCATCGGTGCTAGCGACCGCGACCGCATTGTGTGGTTGCCCATCTCCGTCAATGCGGGCCACGAGCTGCGAGTCGGAGGTGCCGCCATGAATCCGGTAACAGTCTCTGGATGGCAGCAGGGTTGGACGATTCCGGCTGGCGTTGGTGGCGCAGTCGAGCTGACCTACCCGCCGCAGCAGACCTGGCGGACTGGAATCCTCTCAGGCGGCGCACTCGCAGCCGTGTACGCGCTGGTCACTGTGGGGCTGGCATACGCTTGGCGACGATTCGCTCACCCTTCTCCGATTCCCAGGGCTTCGCTGGGCAATGACCTGCCGCGGGCGGCTATTGGCATTGCCGCTGCCGCGACAGTGACATTGGTATCCAGCTGGCCTGGCGTGGTCGTTGCCCTCGTGGTGGTTACCGCTACCCTTGGTGGGGCTTTCTGGGCACGGAAGCGTGGGGACGTCGTCAAGCCGTGGCTGAACGTGCGAAACGCACTGATTGTGGCGCTTGCTGCGACGATGACGATTGCGGGCATGGTGCTGGCGGCGAACCCGTGGCCAAAGGATGACTACGCCGGCGCTGGCTGGCCGCTGCAGTTACTGCTGACGGCGGCGCTGACGATTGTGGCATGCTGCTCGATGTTTTCGGGCAACGGTGCTGATGACAACGCCGACAATGACGCCGACGACACCGGCAATGATGCTGGTTAAAAACTGTTAGCGGTTGACCCAGACTCGTGCGAAGAAGCGACGTGCGGGTTCCTCGACAAGCGCGTAGGAGGCGGCAGCCACCGGAATCGACAGTGCGACCGTGACAATGGTGACGCTGAGAAGATGGCCAGTAAATAGCTTCACACCAAGCAGCGGGAATGCGATGGAGAGCATCGCCACGTGCCAGAGGAAGATACCGTAGGACCAGCGTCCCAGCGCCTGCATGATGGGGTGTTCGAGGAAGCGCGATTCCGGCGCCATCGTCCAGGGACCGATGATGGCGGCACCGAAGACCAGACCGCACAGCAGGCGGCGGGTGAATTCCCAGTTGGTCAGTTCGACTAGCCCTTCGGGCCCCAGGTAGGAAGCCAGGACCAGCGCACCAACGGCGATCGCCAGCCACAGTGGGCGGCGGCGAGCCCAGCGCTGCATGGTTTCCACCTTCGCGCGTGCGGCATCGGTATCGACGCCTTGGAGCGATTCCAGTTCGGCGAGAATCATGCCAGCGGCGAACCATGAAAAGTACGCAATTGGCTGGATATGCGGGTTCACGCCGTCCGGGTACGGCAGCGGCAAGTAGGGCCAGCCGAAGCTCAAAATCGCAAGCAGAGTAAGTGCCACTATGCGACGCCCCTGCTGGCGATGCGGGTCCAACCGGCTCAGTGCGATGGCAAACAGCGGCAGCGTGATGTAGAACGCGACCTCCACCGACAGCGACCACAGGTGCGTCAGCCCACCGTGCAGCGAGCCGGAGAAATAAACCTGCGTCAGCGTCAGGTTTGTCATCCAAATTTTGAGATCCGCCCCACGGCCCACCGGCAGTACGATGAGCACAATAAGTACCAGCACCCAGTAGGCAGGCATAATGCGCGCGACGCGCTTCTTGTAGTACTTCGCCCAGCTCTTTTTCCGCCCACCGTCAGCATCAGCCAGCGCTTTCCGACGGGGGATTCCGCCGTAACCCGAGCGGTGAGAACGCCACAGCAAGAATCCGGACAGCACGAAGAAGACGGCCACAAAGAAGTCGAAGCGGCCGAGGACACGCTCCCACAGCGCCCCCACATCATGCCCGGTCTGGAATGCGACGTGCGTGCCGATGATACCCATCGAAGCCACAGCACGAAGGCCCTCCAGCGAGGGCAGGAAGCCCGGACGGAAGGTGGTGGCCGAGCTTGACGACGAGCCTGCCCCGGTGTGCGAGCTGGTGCTCGGCGCGGAGTTCGGCGCTACATTTGTCGCGGAGGCTAGCTCGACGTTCGGCGCTGCCTCAGATGCCTTGGACGTCATAGTACTTTCTTACACGGAGACCGGAATGAGTAAAATCACTTGTATTTTATTATGAAATAAGTCCTGTTCAGGCCGGTTTTTCCAAAATTCTTTTGTTTTCCTGACAAGTTATTTTTAAAAAACACACCACAACGCTCCTAACTTCCTGCTAGGTTTTGCAGCAGAAAGTTACGTACAGTTAAAGGACTATCCGCTGATGAAGAGAACTCTCGGACATGCACTGATTATCATCGGTGCTGCATTGATTGTCATTGCCGTCCTTCTGCCAACCTTCCTGGTGCCGCGCCTCCGGGTCATCCCGCTTGACACTGTGAGCGATACCATCACGGAGGTGCGCGACGGCACTCTGTTGGACTCCGGCCAGCTGGGCAAGAATGAGCCAACACCAAACCGCAAGAATGACCCGCGCTGTGAGGCAGAAACGGACGAAGAGAAGCGCGACCTCCCGATCCACTGCTTCATCAACGACAAGACTCCTATGCAGTCAAAGCGCCACGTAGAGATTGAGGAGCCGGCTGACGACAAGATCGCAACCCTCCAGGTCGGTACCACTCTGCTGCGCGATGACCGCGAAGAGCCGAAGAACCTCATCAATGCGACCCTTGACCGCATCACTGTCGACCGCAGCACTGCGTACCCGGTAGATGACCCGATTTCCAGCGTTGCTATTAACGCACCGCAGGGCGGTTCGGACACCAAGCCGCCGACGTTCACCCGTCCGGGCATCCAGTACCAGTTCCCGTTTGGCGCTGAGAAGAAGTCCTACCCGTACTACGACGTCCAGGCGATGCGTAACTTCGAGATCGACTTCGTCGGTGAGGAAACTCAGGACGGCGTCAAGGTCTACAAGTACTCCATGACGATTCCGCCGCAGAACCTCTACGAGTCCCTGACCGAGCACTTCACTCGTGACGGCCGCAAACTCACCGAGGCCGACAAGTCCTCGCTGGCTTCCATGCGCCTGAGCTTCCCGGCTCACAAGTGGGGCCTGGAGGGTGACGACGACGTCGAGATGGATCGTTACTACACCAACGTCCGTACTGTTCGCGTCGAGCCGACTTCTGGCGTGATTGTAAACGGTACTGAAGAGATGTTCATGTTCTACGCCAAGGATCAGAAGGAAGCCGAAGAGATTGCTTCTAAGGCTGGCCGTGAGAAGGAGGCCAAGGAGCAAAACCGTACCGCAATGAAGTACACCGCTCAGTGGGACGAAGACTCCAAGGGTCGCCAAATGGACCGCGCGAAGGACGCACGTAAGTCGCTGACTATCGGTGGCACTGTCGCACCGTGGATTCTCGGCATCCTCGGCCTGGTCCTGATCGTGATTGGCTTCCGTATTCGCAGCAAGTCTGCCTAAGAGGCCAAGCTACGGCACCGCTAGGATTCCTCAGACACTCGCTTACACCGAGTTTCACTGAGGGAATCTAAAAATAATTTAATATAGGGCACGTGACGCAACGTTTCCGCACTACTTTGACCCAGTCGGCTCGCTCTCACTCGGAGCGAGTCGCCTGGGTTTTTGTGTTGTCGTGGATTCTTATGCTGACCACTGCCGTGTGCTGGCCGCTCTTTATCCCGCACAAGGCACCGGATGAGGGTCGCTTTGGGGCACCGATGTTTCTGCTGCGCGACATGGTCATCCCCAATCACCCACCGCTTACCGACGCAGCCCTGGGGCTCGGCCCCGCTGCGGCACGAGCAGTTCCGCAGGACACTGCCCTGTGGGCGCTGGGCTACTTTGTGGATGCCAGCCATTGGGTGCGCTTTGCCATGGTTGGCGCCTGCTTAATCGGCGGCCTTGCAGCTGCTGAGCTCGCCCGCAGGCTCACACTCGACAGCGCTGGCGCCGGCGCCAGTGCCACACCTGGTTCGGGGCTTGTTCGAATGACTCCGAGCTTGGTCAGCCAACTGATTGCACCGACGATGCTGCTCTGGAACCCGTTCGTGGTCGAGCGCTTACTGCAGGGGCAGTGGTCACTGGTCATCGCTGTATTGCTACTTCCAGCAGTTGTTCTGGCAACGCAGATGGGCAGTGCTTTGTGGCGCACCAGTGTCATTGCCGCAGCGGGTCTCACACCGACCGGTGCTCTTTTGGCTGGTATCACCGGCCTTGTCGCCGCCCGCAATAACCGCGATCGCGCCTGGATCGCGACCACAACAGTAGCGGTCAGCTCGCCGTGGTTGATCGCATCTTTGCTGAACCCCAGTGCGGCGGGGCCCTCCGATGCGGCTGGCGCTGCCGCATTTGCGGCCAGAGCAGAGGCTCACGTCGGCACGCTCGGCAGCCTGTTGGGGCTGGGTGGCATCTGGAATAAGCAGGCTGTGCCGCTAACTCGCGAGGCCGGTTTTTCAGCGATTATGGTGCTGGTGCTCTTGGTACTCATGGGTCTGGGGTTCCGTCGTGTCTGGGATTCGCGGGAGCGCTGGCGGGGTCTGATGATTGCCGGCGCCCTGAGCATTGTGCTCGTCGCTCTCGCCGCGACAACGCCGGGCATTCTGGTGATGGGCTGGGCGCTGGAGCATATCCCGGGTGCGGGTCTACTTCGCGATGCCCAGAAGTGGATCGCACTCGCCGTCCCCGCCTATGTCATTCTCGCCGCTAGTGGTGCGGAGTACCTGGCGCGCCGCGCGCGTGGCGCCACTGCCGATGTTGGTCAGTGGCTGGCTGCTGGGGTCAGCGCGCTCATCATCATCGCGGCTGTCCCCACGCTACCCGCCGATGTCGCTCCACTGCGCCCCATTCCGTCGTGGGAGGGGTGGTCTGCGGTTTCCGGTGTCGTCGCGCTTGACGACGATAGCGTTGCGGTTCTTCCTGCCGGTTCTTATCGCATCATTAATGGGCGTCCTGTGCTCGATCCGGCTACGAAGATTTTGCCCGCGCCGGTGGTGAGCTCTGGCGAGCTGATCGTCTCGGGGCAATCAGTATCCGGCGAGGGAGCCACAACCGTTGAACGAACGCTACTCGGCGGTGCGACGTCGCCGGCTGAGGTTGATTTAGCCCTCCAGAGCCTTCGAGACCAGGGCATTGGCTGGGTCCTTGTGGAGAATTCGCCCGGCAATTTCGGTGACTCCGCTGACATTGTGGCAGCTTTGGATCCGGTTTATACCACCGCTGACCTGCAGCTATATCATGTTCCCGGCGTTATCAAGCCGACCACGCGACCGAGCCAGGGTGCCTACGCGGCTGCGTGGTTGACCTTTGGAATCTGGGCGCTTTGCCTGCTCGCTGGGCTACTCGCAGCACTGCTGGAAGCGCTACTGCCCCGCCGCAGGTAGCAGCTTGTCCAGAGTTGGGTTCTCCAAGACATTCAGAACTGCCTCTCCAGTTTTATCCCAGCCAAATTCCGCAGCACGCTCGACACAGGTCTTGGACATTGCGCAATGCAGTTCACCGTCATCGAGAATCTGGCGCGTCTTGGTAATTAGATCAGCTTCATCGCTGGCCAGCAGGCCAGTTTCACCGTCGTTGACCGAATCGCGCAAGCCCGCCGAGGAACGGTAACCGACCGTCGGCACGCCGTGCTGCGCCGATTCAATGACGGCGAGCCCCCACCCCTCCTTGCGGGACGGCATCAGGTGCAGGCACGCCCGGGAGAGGATGCGATGTTTATCTGCCTCTGTGACCTGCCCGTGGAAGACCACGTGATCCGAAACCCCCTTGTCACGGGCATATTCCACGAGATTGTCGTGCCACCAGCCCGAGCCAATGACATCGAGAATCGCACCTGGGCGATCCTGAACGAGATCCGCGAGCACGTCGATGGCGTGCTCAATTTGCTTATGCGGGACCAGACGCGACAGCGTCACCAGATGGGGTGCTGGGCCGTCACACTCCGACAGGTCAGCCATAATCTCGGCCGGCTGAACCTCCTCCGGAATCGGGTCCACACCATTGCGAATCACCGCAATACGCCCGGGCGACACTCCGAGTTCTTCCAGCTCAGCGGCACTTGGCTCGGAAACGGTGATGTAGCGGCAGCGGCGGTGAACCATCGGCGATAGACGCGACTCGATGAACCACCCCAGCTTGCTAATAATCGGCCCTGCCACTGGCCACTGCTCGCGGTGGCAGTGATGTGTCAGGAGCACCGTCGGTGCGCCGGAGAAAATCCGCGCGAAAAAGGGGACACCGTTTTGGGTATCGACCACGACATCCGGCTTGCCGCCGAGCGCCTTGGCAATTGGCCCCACGCCAAATCGCGCGCCCAACATCGCGGTCCAGGAGCGCACGTAGACGGAGAAGTTTCCACCAGCGCGGGAGAAAGTCACGCCGTCACGACGCGAAAGGGCCGGTGCACCTGGGTAGCTGGCCGTGCGGAACACCACAGTGTGGCCTTGGCCGGCAAGGTAACCCGCGACGCGCTCCAAATAGCGCTCACTACCTCCACCTTCGGGATGACCAGTGTCGCGCCAACACAACAATAAGATTTTCATAACAATATGAGCCTAACGCTCGGCGCGGCTTTCGTTGCCGCTTTAGCTCAAATCCATACTCCCAGACCCAACCAGTCCATTAGATTGTTTGACGTGACCAGCTTTCGCTTTCCCGCTTTTATCGTCCCGCCCGCTCTGAAAGAGCTGCGCAGCTTTGCTACGCTGTCGCGCTCATTTGGGCTGCTCAACGACTTCAAATACGAGCAAACCGATCCCGATATCTTCTACGGACACCTTGCCGAGGACACCATCGGCCTCCTAGAAGGCATCGCGGCTGGCGCGGATGGTTCAGTGGGCGCGGTGGATGCGACGGGCACCGTCGGTACGGCGGAGTCGCCGGGCGCAGGGGGCACGTCGTCAAGCGTTACGACGAATACCGCACTGCGTGGCAAACGCATCCTTGATGTCGGCGGCGGCCCTGGGTACTTTGGCCGAGCATTTGCCCAGCGTGGCGTGGAATATTACACCTGTGAACCAGATGTGGGCGAGATGGCGGCGGCGGGTATCAAGCTGGAGTCATCGGTACGCGGATCGGGGCTGGAACTGCCGTTTCGCGATGATGCTTTTGACCTGACATACTCATCGAACGTTGCCGAGCACGTGCCCGAGCCATGGACGATGGGTGAGGAAATGCTGCGCGTGACCAAGCCGGGTGGGTTGGTCGTCTACTCCTACACCATTTGGTACGGCCCGTTCGGCGGCCACGAGATGGGGATGACGCACTACCTGGGTGGCGACCGCGCGCGGCGCATGTATGAGAAGAAGCACGGCAAGCGGCCGAAGAACTACTTTGGCGAGTCCCTGTTCAAGGTCGGTTGCGGTGAAGGTTTGAAGTGGGCTCGCGCTGCCGCGGAGGCCGGCGACTGCGAACTGCTGGCCGCTTTCCCGCGCTACCACCCGTGGTGGGCCTGGTGGATGGTTCACGTGCCGGGGCTGCGGGAGTTCGCGGTGTCGAACCTGGTGCTGGTGCTGCGGAAGCGGTAGGGGGTTGAGGCTGGGGCCACAAGGTAGGTGGCGAGCTTGACGCTTGGTACCTGAGAACTACCTCCGCGTGCGCGGAGAAGAGTCCTGCTCGTGGTCGCGGAGGAAGGCTTGCCAGGAAATACCTGCGCGTGTGCGGAGAAGAGTGGCCGTTATCGCCGACTAGGTACGGTGCTCCGGAAATACCTCCGCGTGTGCGGAGAAGAGACGTGTGGCCGAACCCGTTCCTCCCGGCTGGGGGAAATACCTCCGCGTGTGCGGAGAAGAGCGCAGTACTGGGCGGCGTTCAAGCAGCGTTATGGAAATACCTCCGCGTGTGCGGAGAAGAGGAAGTTGTCCACAGGGTGCCCGTAATATACAGGGAAATACCTCCGCGTGTGCGGAGAAGAGACCATGGCCGCAGTGTAGCCGAACAGGGCCGCGGAAATACCTCCGCGTGTGCGGAGAAGAGTTGCGCCCTAGCAGTTTCGCGGCGGTGGCGATGGAAATACCTCCGCGTGTGCGGAGAAGAGCGGCTGAACCCTGCGGGAATCTGTGCGATAGCGGAAATACCTCCGCGTGTGCGGAGAAGAGTAAATCACGCCACGCAGCTGCTCATCCATCACGGAAATACCTCCGCGTATGCGGAGAAGAGATAGCAAACGGAATCTGCAACGCCCGCCACACGGAAATACCTCCGCGTGTGCGGAGAAGAGTTCGGTAGAACCACCTCCGAGCAGGCCACTAAGGAAATACCTCCGCGTATGCGGAGAAGAGATGCTCGCCGCCCGCGACGGGAGGGCCAGCGCGGAAATACCTCCGCGTATGCGGAGAAGAGCTAGTTTCCCGGCTGCCGCGTCAGGTGAGATTGGAAATACCTCCGCGTATGCGGAGAAGAGTCGAACAGGGTCAGGCGCATGTGCTTGCCCTTGGAAATACCTCCGCGTATGCGGAGAAGAGGCTGTTTGAATGGCGCGGCCGAGTCCGTCGGGGGAAATACCTCCGCGTATGCGGAGAAGAGCAGTTTGAGCCATCAAACGTGAACGTATCCGTGGAAATACCTCCGCGTATGCGGAGAAGAGAGTGCGTCGGCGTAGACTTTCTGAATTGATTTGGAAATACCTCCGCGTATGCGGAGAAGAGCAGTTTGAGCCATCAAACGTGAACGTATCCGTGGAAATACCTCCGCGTATGCGGAGAAGAGATCGCCCGCCACTATCAGTGGGTGTGGGGTCAGGAAATACCTCCGCGTATGCGGAGAAGAGTCTTGACCAGGAACTCGCCCAGCGCCTTATCGGGAAATACCTCCGCGTATGCGGAGAAGAGAGTTCCCGACCTGCGGTTTTTACGAAGAAGTTTCTTCAAGTCCGCGAGTTTCGGCAGATAAGGTCACAGGCAGCAACAGACCATCGAAGTCCTGAATCACTCGGCGATTACTCCCCATCGTATTTACGGCGAACCCCTGCTCTCGGGTGGGATCATTATTAATCATCGTTAGACGTCCCTCACCTATAGCTCGGCTACACCGGCCCCATAGATTATCACGAACGCGTCTCGACACGTTACCGACAAAAACTCCAGTATCAACTTCAACTAAGAAACGAGTTAGATACCCTCGGAGATGTTCCGGCAAATTAGATGCAGTAAGTACCAAAAACATAAGGGACGCACCTACTGTTACTGGGGTCGATTTCCATACTGTGTATGCCCAGCCACTTCGTCGCCCCGTCCCGCAATCAACCGGTCATCGTCTCTTTCTGGCAGATACGGTTCGAGAATCTCCATTAATACTCCAATCATCTCTTTCAACATGCCCCTTCGATGAATCTCACGGCGAATTTCCTTCCGAACTTCTTTTAGAGCGTCACCACTTTTCGAGCATCGGAAAGACAACGGAAGTGAAACTTCAGGTTTATATAAATCAGCCAGATCGAACAACAAAGAACGGGCATCGCCACGATGGATTACTCCCAGCGCAGGGTTAATCCCCAAAGCTTGGCAGGCGGAAGCGGCACAGCCGTACAACATTGAGTTCGCCAAATTGAGGCACAAGTTCACCGAATCTTCAGCTGTAGTATCACGCCGAAAAGCCTTGACACCATGCTCTCGGGCTAAAGACCGATATGTCTGTTTCATCATCCGGCCTTCGAGTCCACGCATCACGGCGATGCTAGTCTCTTCGGAATCAATGTCCAACCCAAGCTGGCGCCGATACAGGATAACCGCAGCTTTCCTCTGGTTACGTTCCGATGATACAAGCTTGGCTTGGGCAATCGCCCATCGAGCAGAGCTCGTCAATGGCACAGAGTAGGAATAAGAAGGCACTCCTCCCCCACCGGTGAACATGACTGTCACCCCTGCACGGGTACACGAAGTCATGGCCGCCGCTGAAATGCTCGTCCCAGGCCCTAAATGCAGCACAGCCAAACCTGAAACCGGTAATTGCACACGCTGAATCAGCGACTCGCCTTCGACTTTCGAATAAGCGACAACACCGGTCTTGTCCTGGCGCACGCTACATCGCTCGAGGTAGAGGAAACTAACTCTATCTTCAAAACGAACCTGGTGTCCTGCTGGAATTTGAGAGAATGCAATAGCTTCCTCTGAATAAGTCACTACACACCGGTCGCTTTCCCGCTGAATCCTAAGAAACCAACCAAAGAATCGTAGAGTTCATGCGCCTCGACGGCATAGTACTGACTCAAGAGAGTTTTAGCATCGGCCAGTGAGATTGGAGACTCAATCTGCGAGAACTTGCTCTGTCTCATCGGCATAGAAGCCCTTAGCGCTTTGCGGATTCGCTCACGATCCCCGCTGCGAATCGATCTCAGTTCCTCGACATCTCCTTGCCATCCGCCTGGAATGCTGTCCCCGGAATCCAGGAGAATAACTCGCACTGACTCCTCCTCGATAAGGCGAGTTCTAGCATCACCACCATCCAAAGATAGAGCAGACTCATTACTAAAGTTCTCATGGAGATTGGCCATGCGGTATTCGGGGTCTAGGATCTCTTCGACTTCGTAAGAGACGCTTTTACCCTTACGCGCCATTAGGCTTTCAGCTGCAACCTGATCGAAATCAGCATCCGTTGCAGACGGGTTCTTCAAATCGTCAAAACTCACTGAAGCAGCATCCACGAATTCCTGACACTCCTCCGGCATCTTCAGAACTCGATGCTGCTGGATCCACCGCGATGTGCGAAGCATCTCCGCTTTGTAATACGGATATCGCAGTTTTTCGCTTACTTCAACACCATCGACCACTCGAATCAATGGAGTGTGAATCTCAGGAATTCTTTCGCTTCTTGACGTATCTTGCCTTCGCCACACCCTACCGATTCGCTGAATCAGCAAAGCTGAAGGACACAAATCCGTAGTCAAAATATCCATGTCAATATCGAGCGAGGCTTCAATCGCCTGCGTACCTACGACGGTCACACCAGTGGCGTTACCGTTAGGTCCGATTATTTTTTCCAGCAACTCTGCGTTACGACGTCTATGTTCCGAAGTCATCGCGGAATGTAGCACGACTACATTGTGCCCTGCATCGGACAATTGTCTCGCTACTGATTGAGCCCAATCCACTTGGTTCACAATTACTCCAATACGTGCTTGCGGGAACCGTAAGCGTTGTTGGATTACCCATTCCGCATGAGCACGGCAATTGTCGGAGTGACTGATCTTTGTGTGATTAAGTTCTATATCTCGTCGTAGAACATCAAATGGCAGAACTGAAACTACTTTAGACTCCTCAGCCTTCTTGACCCGTTCGCCCCCAGAATTATGCTCTAGTGCGCATTCCTCCCGCTGCACACTTTGAACTTGGCGACGAGGACGAACAACCGCTACTGCGGGAAACTCAGCAGGTTTGTCAACCTTCACTCCTGAGTATGCATGTACAAGTCGTCTGTATTGCCAGCTCGGGAAGGTAGCAGTCAGAAGAGTTACTCGTGCACCAACTTTGCCAAGCCACTCAAGAACAGTGCTCAGCAGCTCTGTCTGATAATGATCAAGCGTATGAACTTCGTCAACAACGATGTGGGCATTGGCCAAGGACAATAATAGTAAATGTAGCCATTTTGTACGGAGTCCGGCTTTCAAACTCTGATCAACCGTTCCCACCGATACAGCTGCCATCAGTCGTGACATCCCGGCTCTCACGAATGATGCGGGATACAGTCCGCCAGATTCTCTACAGCTAGGATCCCCTTCCGTATCATCATGGAAGCTACTTACTGGGGTGTCGTAAAAATCCTCAACACTCGCGAGACTATGAGCCAACGACGCTACGTTCGGCGTGCTAGAAAAAGCACGCTGCACACGTCTCATTAATGCATTCGTTGTTGCTTGGGTTGGCAGTAAAAACAGGAGGCGCTCATTCTTCTGCGCATGGCGAAGCAGAGCCGCCTCTGTCTTCCCGATTCCAGTCGGAGCCATGACTCCGACAAGCCCGTCACCAGCGTCACGAACTATTTTCTGGATGTGCCGTGGACTACGTTGCTGCAGAATAACTGACTCTGCGTGCTCCTGCGATTCCCAGCCAGAGTAGATGCCAAGGTTTTCACGGACGTATTCGTCTGCCCTCTCGAGCTGAACTCGATACCACTCGGTTGGGTCATTGAGATTAAGCTCACCTCGGCTTGTGGCTGCTTGCGCGTTCTCAACCCACTCATTATTTGATGCCAAACGATCAGCCAGCACGGTCAGTCCAGATAAAAGGATAGAAACCGCAGGGTCACACTCTTCGGGAAGTTCGTTTCGCGATACCCCGACGGCCCTCTCAAAACACTCTTGAATATTCTCGTGCGCAGTCTTCCATCCTTCCCATTTGAGCATCTCATCGGCACGTTTCATGGAGGATGAATGCATCTTTCCACGGAAGGGAAGGGTAAAGTAGCCATGATGACCTAAAGCTGGCAGTGTCGCCCACTGTTCTCCGATGGTTGAATCCCCGAGATTCATTCCGCCGATACCGATTGCAGATACGCGTTCATGCCTACGAAGATCGCTGTACCTATTCCAGCGCTCCATCTTCTCCCGTGGAACGGGTTCGTAATTTCCACTGTCACGAATCTCGGATCGGACTTTTCGCCACGATTCATCGTCCCGCATGTGCTGAAACTGAAATAGCGGGTTGGCTTTTCCTAAATCATGCATACCCACTACCCAGGCCACGATGCACTCCGCATTTTCTCCCAGTGCATCGCTTATTTGGAAGCGCAGCTCGGGTCGAAGCCAATGCCTAAACAAGTAAGTACCTACCGCAGCTGCATCAAGCATGTGTGCTAAAAGCGGATACGTCTCAGCGTTCTCACCCTTCTTTGCCCAGAGCTCGGAATGGACAAGTGAGTCACTCATGGAATTGCCTTCACGCTTAGCATCCCGCAGCCATACGCCTTTTCCCTGCCGACGCCTTCGAGAATCAATCTGTTTAGAGCCTCTGGATCGTCGACAAGCGCAGCACCATCCAAAACATCAACCTGAATGGCCATTCGGGAAGACTCCCGTTCGGTGGCCTTCAGCACCTCTCGCTGATGGTTAACCAACTGCACCTCCTTCAAGGCTCCAGCGAGTTTGTTCTGAATCCACGGAGTAATTGTTGTCCGCCCCTGCTCAATTGCGTCTATTTCTTGGTCATATGGCACGGGCGTCACGATGGTCTTCATCTTTCCATCATGCTGTTCACGCTTTCGACGAACTGCATTGACAGCTACACGAAAGACAACTGGCTGACCGGGCTCAAGGTCGAATAATTCCACAGTACGACTTTCAGCCCCTCGAAGCTCACCGAGATGTACAGGTTCCACCGAAGACTGGATAAGGAAGTACGGGGGGTGACCTGCAGTGAAATCAACTCGGAAAAGAATTTTTCCTGTCTGCCTGGGATTTGCATCAAACTCCCCAAAGAGGCTCATCACAGCCCTGTGTCGGAACAACGGAGAGTCAATCGACGACGGGACAAAGCTCTTTTTCTTGTCTATTCTTCGCGAAAGCAAAGAATGCACTGGAACCTTAGTCAGAAATACTGTTGCTGTCATGAAAACCTCTCTATTTACAGCATCAACGGTACAGTGAAATTGGTCTCCGCTTTCGTGGAGGTACTTCGTTATATTCGGCTATTTGCACACCTTCTCCGCGCTCGTGGAGGCACTCTCAAATAGCCAACCAGTTTTATTAATACTTATATTCGGCAATTGCTTGCGGCGTATTAACCTCATCGGTACCATAAAGCAGTACCTAGCGAAAGTGAACTACGAATGAAGATAAATGCTCTCACGGATTCACCCTTCCTAAGAACACCGAACGGTCGCTCAACCGTTCGAGACCTCCTTCTTTCATCACATAAGCAAGACACCGCCATCAGCGTAGATGGCGCCGCATATCAGTTCACGGCGCAGTTACGTTTCCTCGCTGAGATCACAGCAGTGGCTTTACGTCACACATCAACCCCAATCGAAGAAATTGTTCAGGGCGGCCTACCAGAAAATGCTGTCGACCAGGCAATTGCAGATTTAGCTCCGGGCTGCGACCCCTTTGATTCAATTCAGCCTTTTCTTCAACGTCCACCACTGCCATGCGATGGCCCAAAGGACAAAGCCCACCTACTGATGGCTGGACATTTCCCCATTAAAAAGCTCTCACCGGCAATGCTCCCCGACGAGGGCGAGACGTACTGGAACCTAATCAATGACGGGACCCCAGCCTTAGCACTGCCCGACGCTCTGCTAGCTCTCGTGGTGTACCACCACCTCTCAATGGCGGGAAATAACAACTACGCAGGAGACAAATGCCAAATGGGAGCTCCAGGCATGCGTTTTGTGGGCGCCGATTACACCGCGACTGAGATTATCCAAACCGGAGATACCCTTCTGGAAACCTTGCTGTACCAAATACCGACATCATGGGTAAAAGGCAGTGGCCTTCCGGCTTGGGCAGATCGAACGTGCAACAATTCCACACTCCCGGATGCTCCAAATCAGGCGCATCCACTTTGGCGAGCCACATGGAGCTCCAATGCTCCAGCATGCCATTGGGAAGATGGGGTACTTAATGGAGTTCGCACAGGCGGCATCCCCGAAGAGTGGTACTTCAAACCCGAGATGGGCACAAATAAAACGACATACAAAGAATGGTGGGATCAACGCAATACACTTGACCCGTTCTACCTGTATGAAACGCGTGAAAAAGGCGGCGAAACCTTAGTTCGTGTCGACTTGGGGCGAGACAACACTGACCTTGCCGTTGAGTGGGCCGCAAATAACCGTTCAAACAAAGTGCATGCTCGAATCTCAAGCCGCGCATTATCCCGCTTACCCAACGACGCGCCGCTCATTTTCGCACAACACCTAATTGCAGGTACAGCTAGCTCACCAAATATTCGCGCCAGCGAAGTTTTCTTTCCCTCATCTGCGGAATGGGCATTCGATGTCGACGAAGACTTACAAGAGGACATTCAGCTTCAAGCTAAACTTATCAACCAGCTGCATCGCAGGGTATGTCAAGTGTTTAGCAGGAAACCCACGAAATCTAAGTACCCACCCGCAGTTTTAGATGACATGATTGACCGAAAGCAGGACGCTTCAAACGCTTTCTGGCGCAATATTTCAGCGGTTTACCAGGACATATTGAACGACGCTCGCAGATTCTATAAAGCTCAGTCTCCTTCACCTTTTACGCACAGCTACGAGATGCCAACCGACCTCAGAGACCGCTGTATTGACGCGTCGTTGTGCGCATTTGATGAAGTTGTCAATCCCCATTCCATTCAGGAGCCAGCACGAATCGCATATGTCCGAGCACAACTCCGAAATGGATTACAAGCCTTAATACCCAAGCCGGCCAGTACCGAGGAGAGTTTCTAATGACATCTTCCGAAGCTAATAGTGTCCACGCAATGTGGGCAACGCGGTTAGCCAGCGTTCTCGCCTTACGAGACGACGCAAATATCCAGTCACCCCGTTGGAGAAAGACTCGAGCAGAGCTGCGTCGCGGAGCCTCACCAGCAACCGAGCACTACGCCTATCCGCATGTTCTTCCGTATGCAGATCCGACACTTTCCGACCATCAAATAACATCACTCGTTCGTCTCTTTGCTTTGGTAGCAGAATTCGACCAAGTTCCTCACTACCGACCATCGAACACAACAGATACAAATGGACAAAAGAAGATTCGGAGGGTCGGGCATTGGGCTCGACAAGTCTCAATTGCTCAAGCGAAGAAAACTGGCGAACAATTTCAGGCTAATCCCGACGACCTCGACTCCGTTGGCCAGCGCCTGCAATTCATCTATTCACTCGATGCGGAAGAGGCAATTCTTAACGTTTCGCGTATCTTGAAAATTGCAACTGCCCTGCCCGGACCTATTCCGGCGCTCGACTACTACGACCTGTTCCGGACCTTCCTATATTGGGGCAATGGATTCACGCCTGCGTCACAGAACATTAGGCGCCGAATGCTGCGAGACTATTTCTCTTACTTCGCTGAAATTCCAGAGACCTCCTCCAACACAGATAACGACAACAAAGACAACGCAACAACATAATTCTGTCGTAGAGGCATAAACAACTCCCCGAGAAAGGCCTAAACTCCATGCCCCATAACTTGACCCTCAGCATCGTCACCGCAATCCCATTCAGCAATCTAAACCGTGATGACACCGGAACCCCAAAACGAATTAACCAGGGCGGAGTTCTTCGAGCCCTCCATTCTTCTCAATCGATTAAGCGCAGCATCCGGTTACGCTACGAAAACGCGTCAATGGACCTAAGCATCCGCTCGGGTGAACTCGCCGAAGAAATCGTCGAAAGAGTCTTTGAACTGAACCCCGACGTTGACCGGAAGGCTGCACTGAAAAACGCGAGATCAATCGTCGGCAAGCTCACCAAAGCTGAAGCACCAGCTAAGACTTCTGGCGACGTTGATTCGCAAACCCAAAAGGCTGAATCCGCTCGTTCGACGTGGATGTCAAATGAAGAGATCAATACTGCCGCCCAGACTGTGCTGGCCAGCCTGACGAGCGGAAAGGACATCAAGAAAACCGATGTCAACGAGTTTATTCAGGAGCACCGAACAGGATCACTAGCAATCGCTGCCTTTGGTCGAATGTTCGCCAATTCCCCTCAAAACACAACGGAAGCGGCCCTCAGCGTCTCTCCAGCAGTAACAACTCATGCGACCAGCATCGATACCGATTACTTCTCAACTGTCGATGATCGACACGAGGCACAACATCGAACTGGGGCAACATATCTCGGAGTTAGCCAGTACACCAGTGGCGTTTTCTACCGCACAGTCAGTATCGATAAGAAACAGTTGCGTGAAAGCTGGTCAGCTTTCGATGCAGAAGACTCTCGAGAAAACGTCCGGGAATTGATTCGATCAGCTATCTATGGCCAGCCACGCGGCAAAGAGCACAGCACAGCCCCATACGTCCTTCCAGCCCTAGTACTCGCTGAAGAACAGCGCTACCGGACTGCATATGACTTCCAAACTCCGGTCATCCCCGAAGGAGCTGGAGGATTCCTCGCAGCTACAATCACTTCCCTTTCTCAACAGTATTCCGCAGCACGAAGCTTTGACGCCGGAAACTTCGGCCCCACTGAAGCCCTCGCTGGAACTTTCCCAGGGCTTGAAGACAAGTTCGGCAAACTCGAGCCGACTCAGCTGGACGACCTCATCGACACCGTCGTGAAGTGGGTTTTTGATGACTGATTCAGTGTTCATTCGGCTGGCTGGGCCAGTTCAAAGTTGGGGCAAACCAGCCATCACCGGTAATTTCGTCAAAACTGACAAAATGCCTACAACCACTGCACTCCGCGGACTGATTGCTGGTGGCCTTGGATACCGCCGAAATGAATGGCCGGACTGGATTTCTGATATCGAGTTCACTGTTCGAGAAGAACGCCGACCTACGTTCGTGGACGACTTCCACACCATCGGCTCACGTGAAGATGAGTGGGACTTTCGGCGTCGTCTAGCGATTAGCCAAGGACTTAAAGCCAAGTCAGCAAAATCGGTTGCCTACAAACCCGGTGTCGGAGCGACTGTGGTCGTCCGCCGAACATACTTGGCCGATGCGGAATTCATCGTCCGCATAACCTGCGAGGGACACACGGAGGACATTGACCGAGCTGTTTCAGACCCGGTATTTGTTACGTACTTAGGCCGCAAAGCGTTTTCGGCAACTTTCCCGTTCTATTTAGGCACGGGAAAACCCGAGCTTCTCCAACGAATTCCGAATATTTCGAAGGACACCCAACTCGGAGATAGCACTACAGTTAATCAGTACTTTTTAGCAAAAGGTGCGGGCACACGCCCCGCAACAGTTGTTGTTCCTCGTGTTTCAACTCGCGCGGAATGGATGGGCAGGGTCGGCGAACTGGGTTTGAAGCTACGGTCAACGATTCAAGAAAACTAGAAGCACCGAACTTCGGCACAGTGGGATTTTTGATTCACAACGCACGAGCGTGGCTAACGGTATCTCGCGTATCTGTCAATTTCTCCGCCGGAGTCCACGCGCCGAGTTCGTGGCCGGCGGGCGTCGTGAAGCAAAAGCGAAAACTACCTGGGAAGTCGTATGGTTCCTTGGCAATCTTGCCACCCGCGGACGTGACCTGCTCGTAGGCGGAATCGAGATCCGCTGCTCGAATGAAGGGGGCATGATTGCGCGGGTGGGATCCTCGGCGTTGATTCAGCTGACGATGCCAGAATCGCTGGTATCGGCGCAGTCGTCGCCGTACATGGCGTAATTCCACCCGAATACGCTGGAGACGAAGTCGCAAACGGTACTCAGCTCCTCGACGGACGACACAGGAAACTCAATGTCATTAAAGAGTGCGCCAGTCAC
>OFLL01000163.1_pt1 | contig 26818 bp, 19 predicted proteins | sample 1540861 | NCBI WGS metagenome assembly OFLL01 (sample SAMEA4413039, study PRJEB24355) | metagenome | biome: human; feature: gut; material: faeces | place: United Kingdom | collected 2010 | reverse complement strand
GGTTTGCGGGCACATGGGTGCGGGTGCGGATGGCGGGTGGCGGGTGCGGTTTGCGGATGCAGGTGGGCGGAAATGCGAACTTCGTGTCGACTTCACTTACGAAAAAGGCACGAATATTCTAGTTCCCTGCTTGATTCTCCGCTCCGCCCCTCACCTGTCAATTCCGCCCCTCACCTGTCGATGAGATATTCACATATCGATGAGCTATAGCCTGGCCACAAGTGAATAGCTCATCGACATGAGCGCAGGCAGAGCCAATACCGCGCGCATAAGTGCCCGAAAACCATCGACAAGTCGGGCAGACAAAAAGACCCGCACCTTATCGGTGAGGGTCTGCTTTGTGCGCCCGAAGGGATTCGAACCCCTAACCTTCTGATCCGTAGTCAGATGCTCTATCCGTTGAGCTACGGGCGCATTTTGTTGTTATTCAGCGGCTCTGGGGTAATTCCCTCGGCCCCTGCAACGAATAGATACTTTACTCATCCTGCGAAGTTTTACAAAATCGCCTGTTCACGCAACCTTTTTGGGCACTTATTCAAGTACATATTCGTTGCACATTAACAACAGGTTTCGTTGCGGTTACCCCGGTCTAACCGGCCCCCCGGAGGCCAGCACCGGCGCGAACCGGAGAAACCGAGGAACTACTCGCCGCGGACCCAGCGGACAGCGTTGCCGAAGATATCCTGCTCACCGATGCCCGGAATGTTGCGCATCAGGCCCTCGCGGAAACGCTCCGGGTGGCCCATCTTGCCCAGAATCCTGCCGTCAGCACTGACAATGCCCTCAATGGCGTAAGAAGAACCGTTCGGGTTGGCTGGCGCTGCCATCGTCGGCACGCCCTCGGCACCACCGTCGGCATCGCCATCAGTATCGACGTACTGGAAAGCGACCTGACCGGCCTCAAACAGTCGGCGAGCCTCGTCCTCGGAAACCACGAAACGGCCCTCACCGTGAGAAACCGGCATGAGGTGGGTCTGGCCCGGCTCGAAACCGCGCAGCCACGGGGAATTCACGGTTGCCACGCGGGTGGTGGCGATGCGGGAAACGTGGCGCAGCTGGCGGTTGTGGGCCAGGGTCGGCGAGTCCTCGCGGAGCTGCGCCGGGTCACCATACGGCAGGAAACCGGACTTGACCAGCGCCTGGAAACCGTTACAAATACCGAGCACGAGACCGTTTCCGGCCACGAACTCCTTGACGGCGGCTGCGACATCGTCGGAACGCAGGAACGCGGCGATGAACTTAGCCGATCCGTCCGGCTCATCACCCAGGGAGAAGCCACCGGAGAACGCCAGGATGTCAGCGTCCTTGAGCTTCTCGATGAACGCCTTCGTGTCCTCCGCCAGCATTGCCGGGGTCAGGTTGCGGATCACGTGGAACTCGTAGGTAGCGCCAGCTGCGACGAATGCCTCGGCCATGTCGTATTCGGAGTTGGTACCCGGGAAGACCGGCAGCAGTACGTGGACATCCTTCTTGCCCGGGCTCTGCAGGTCGGTCTCGGTCTCGTTGACCTGGTTGGCGAACTCCGGCAGGGGCTCGCCCTCGTACTCATTGAGCGGGAAGACCTCGCGGTAACCGGACTCCATCGCCTCCAGGGCCTCCGAAACAGTGAAGGACTCCGCACCGAAGCGCAGCGTGCCCGACTCGTCGGTGGCACCGATCTTCACGGCCCCCGCACCAGCCCCCGCACCAGCACCCTCAACAGCCTGACCAGCCGGAACAGCCACAACGATGGAACCCAGCGGAGCCTCCGTCAGCGATACCTCAAGGCCCACGCCATTGCCCACAGCCATGTTGACCAGAGTCGCGGCCAGATCCGCGTTGGTAACAGCCGAGGCCGCAGCCGGACGCAGCTCACGCACAGCAGCAAACAGTTCATTGAGCTGCTCGTAGTTCGGTTCCCCGGACTCGAGCGGCTTGTGCGCAAACAGGTAGAGGTCGAAGTTACCGGCCGGGATTGCAGCGGACACAGCGTCGGTTTCGTCCATTGCAGCGACCGCAAAGGTCACCAGTGTCGCCGGCACGTGCAGGTCCTCGCCGTAGGTGCCGGACATGGAGTCCTTACCGCCAATGGCCGCAACCTGGAAGCCATCCTGAGCCTCGAGCAGACCGAGCAGAGCCTGCGCAACTTCGCCCCAGCGCTGCGGATCCTGGTCCAGGCGCTGGAAGTACTCCTGCACACTCAGCCAGGCGCCGCGCGGATCGCCACCGGCCGCTGCGAGCTTAGCCAGTGCCTCCACGACGGAGTAGGAGCCCATGAGGTACGGGGACTCGTCGGCAAGCGATGGCGAGTAACCCCAAGTCATGACGGACGCGGTGCTCGTGCCGCCATCGACCGGCAGCGTCTGGATCGACGCCTGCTCGTCGGTTTTCTGCGTCGCACCACCGTATGGCATGAGCACGGTGGAGCGGCCGACGGTCGAGTCGAACTGCTCGATCATGCCCTCCTGGGAGCCCGCCGTCGCCGCACGCAGCGACTCCAGCACGCTCGCCGGTGCCTGCTTTACGACGCCGCCCTCCGCAGCAACCATCTCGACGTTCTGGGCGCGGTCAGCGCCGTTGGTGTCGATGAACTCACGGGAGAGGTCGAAGACAACCTCGTCGCCCATGAACATGCGCAGACGGCCGGTGTCGGTGATATCTGCCAGCGCGACTGCCTCGATGTTCTCTTCGGCAGCGGCGGCGATGATGAAGTCGGCGTCCTCCGGGCGCACGACCAGCGCCATGCGCTCCTGGGACTCGGAAATTGCAATCTCGCGAGCATTCAGACCGGCGTACTTCAGTGGCACGCGCTCGAGGTGAATGTCAATGGAGTCAGCCAGCTCACCGACCGCAACGGACACGCCACCAGCGCCGAAGTCATTACAGCGGACAATCTTGGTAGCGACATCCTCGCGGCGGAACAGGCGCTGAATCTTGCGCTCGTTGACCGGGTTACCCTTCTGCACCTCGGCGCCGGAGCGGCCCAGCGAGTCCTCATCGTGGGCCTTCGACGAGCCGGTCGCACCGCCGACGCCGTCACGGCCGGTGCGGCCACCGAGCATGATCACCACATCGCCCGGCGCAGGCTCAAGGCGCTTGACGTTGTCTGCCGGGGCAGCGGCGACGACGGCACCGAGTTCCATTCGCTTAGCGACGTATCCCGGGTGGACCAGCTCGCGCACACCAGTGGTGGCCAGACCGATCTGGTTGCCGTAAGAGGAGTAGCCGGCTGCGGCACGAGAGGAAATATCGCGCTGTGGCAGCTTGCCCTCGAGGGTCTGCTCGCGCGGGGTGTTGATGTCACCTGCGCCGGACAGACGCATGGCCTGATAGACCCAGGAACGGCCTGACAGCGGGTCACGGATCGCGCCGCCGAGACAGGTGGAGGCACCACCGAACGGCTCGATCTCGGTCGGGTGGTTGTGGGTCTCGTTCTTGAACATGAGGAGCCACTTGCGGTCATCGCCCTCGACGTCGACATAGACGGAGCAGGCGTTGATTTCCTCGGAAACTTCCTGGTCATCCATAACGCCCGTGCGACGCAGTTCGCGGCCCATGATGGTGCCCATATCCATCAGGGTGCGTGGCTTGTGAGTGCGGCCGTTGAGTTCACGCAGCTCGTCGTAGCGACGCAGCGCGCGATCCAACTGCGCGGCAAAGCGCGGCTCGTTGTTCTCGATGGAGGTCAGCTCGGTGTTGAAGGTGGTGTGGCGGCAGTGGTCTGACCAGTAGGTATCCAGTGCGGACAGCTCCACCTCGGTCGGAGTGCGGCCCTCGGAGCGGAAGTAGTCCTGGATGGTCTTCAGATCGGCCAGCGACATGGCCATGCCGTCGGCTGCGAGCAGCTCGGCCAGGCCTTCGTCATCCAGCTCTGTGAAGCCCGGGTACTCCTTCAGCGGCTCAATCTCGCCCATGCTCGGACGGCGCAGGACGCTCAGGTTCTTCTCCCCCGACTCGACCGGGTTAATGAGGAAGGAGCGTACGGCGTCATTCACCGGAGAGTCGAAAACATACAGCGTTGCCGAGGTGATCTGCGCGCGGGTTTCCGGGCGGAGTAGACGCAGGGCCTGCTCGGCGGCATCGGCACGCTGGTCGTACTGGCCAGGAAGAGGCTCGACAGCAAGGTAGTTCCCCAGCTCGGCGGGGGCCGGGAGCTCGACCAGCTCGTCGACACGCGAATCAGCAACTACCGACTCACGCAGCGCGACGAGGTCCTCCTCCGTCGCATCGAAAGCATCGTAGAGATAGTAGATTGCCACCTCACCGTCCTGGCCGATCGAGGACAGCAGCGTAGCTTCCTCATTGCGGAACTCGGGCTTACGGCGAACGGCTAGACGGGCGTCCATCAAGGCTCCTATCGAAATACGGGGAGGGCAACCGGGGTCTAAGTCTATTGCAACTGTTCAGGATAGGAAAATGTCCCCCGGTGTGCGAGGCGGCGCGGGGCGGAAGCCCCGATTGACCAAGTACAAGGCCAGGCTAATCGGATTCGGCCAGGCAAAGGCTGCGCGGGGGTGTTGGAGGTACGGCCGTGGCGGCTCAGGGAGGTGGTGAGTCGGGCGGCAGGTCCGGGTTGGTGCCTGTTGCTGCGCGTTGCTGAAGCAAGGGAGCTGGTTCGTTGTCTTATCGATGCATAGTTCACCCATCGATTCGCTATAGCCTGGCCACAAGTGAACAGCGCATCGACAAGTGCACACGTAGCACCCACAGCGCGCGCATAAGTGGCGCAAAACCATCGACAGGTCACGAGAAACCATCGATAAGTGACCGAACCCTGGCCACAAGTGAAGGATCGCGCTGCCCCGCCCCGCAATGCCTCGGCTCGCGCTGCACTGCCAGGTAATAAAAACAAAAAGACCCGCACCTACAAGGTGCGGGTCTACATGGTGCGCCCGAAGGGATTCGAACCCCTAACCTTCTGATCCGTAGTCAGATGCTCTATCCGTTGAGCTACGGGCGCGTGTGGCGGAGGCGAGAGGATTCGAACCTCCGGCCCGTCGCAAGACAGGCAACTCCTTAGCAGGGAGCCCCATTCGGCCGCTCTGGCACGCCTCCAAAACCACTGGCATCGATCCCGCTTCAGCAAAGCTGTTCGCCATTGCGTTGACAAGACCAAATAACCGCAGCCAATCCTACAGAACACAAGAATTGAAAAGCAAAACACCCGCGAAGCCACCGAATACGGCACCACAAATAGCGACCACACCTTGGGATTTTGCGGGGATTTTGTACTGCCCAATCCGGACCATGTTCTACAGTTAGGCCTATGACCAACGATGCATCTTCAGTTCAGCCCAAAACCCGTGCCGACCTCGAACAGGTTCCGGCCTATGTTCCGGGCAAGACTGTGCCCGGCGCGCTGAAGATTGCATCCAATGAAATGACCCAACCGCCGCTGCCCTCGGTGGTGGAGGCCATCTCGCAGACCATCTCTGACCCAACTACCAGTCCGAACCGCTACCCGGACATGGGCGCGGTTGACCTGCGCATTAAGCTCGGCGAACACCTGCGCCTGCCCATGGAGCAGGTCGCGGTCGGCTGCGGCTCCTCCGCTCTGTGCCTGCAGCTTGTGCAGGCCACCTGTGCGGATGGGGATGAGGTCGTGTTCCCGTGGCGCAGTTTCGAGGCCTACCCCATTCTCGCTCGCGTCGCCGGGGCTACTCCGGTGCCGGTGCCGCTGGATGCGCAGGGTCGCAATGATCTTTCAGCTATGGCCGCCGCTATCACCGACCGCACACGTCTGGTTTTCGTCTGTAACCCCAACAACCCAACGGGCACGACCGTCACTCGCGAGGCATTCGCGGAATTTATGGCGCAGGTTCCGGGCGATGTTGTGGTTGCTCTCGACGAGGCCTACATCGAGTTGGTGGACGAGGCCACTCACGCCGCTACCCCGTTGGCTCATGAGCTGCTGGATACCTACCCCAACCTGGTTGGCTTGCGCACATTCTCCAAGGTCTACGGCCTGGCCGGGCTCCGCGTGGGCTACATGTTCGGTCCGGAGAAGCTTGTGGAGGCCGTGAATAAGGTCGCTATCCCCTTCTCCGTAAACACTCTTGCGCAGATCGCCGCGCTCACCTCGCTAGACGCACAGGAAGAGCTCACCGCCCGCATCGCCGAGGTCCGCGCACAGCGCGTCGCTGTCACCGAGGCCATCAACGCCGCCACCGGCCGCGAGACGGTGCTGCCGAACTCGCAGGCCAACTTCATTTGGATTGGTGAGGATCGGATTGCCGATCTCTCTTTGCTTGACGACGTCTCGGTGGCCACCACCACGGATCTCGGTGACTTCTTGGCGCAGCGCAACATTCTCATCCGCTGCTTTGCCGGCGAAGGTGCTCGCATCACCATCACTACCGAGGAAGAGACCTCGCAGCTGCTGGCTGCGCTAGGAATTGAGCACTAGCAGCTATCGCTCAGCTAGCAGGTGCCGGCGCGGCCAGTGGTTGCGCCACCACTGCGCTCAATCGCCTTTGCGATGCGGTCGAGCATCTGCTGGCCGGTCTCATAGGTGCCGTCGTCAGGCTGGGCTGCGATAGCGACACCAACGAAGGTGCCCGGCTTCTTGCCCGGCAGATAGCCGAACTGCCGCACAAGGTAGACGCCTTCATCATCGGGGCCCCAACCGCCCTTGAAGTGGGCACCGCGGATGCGTCCGAGGCCGTAGGACTGCTCGTCGGCAATCTGCCCCATGAGGTCAGCAACCTTTGGGCCCTCCTCGATGCACTGCAAATTGGCGCCGAAAACGGCTTGGTCGCGCAAATCCCACTGCGTCTGTCCGAAGACGGTGTATTGCGCGCGGATGCGGTCAGTGCCCATGACGGTGCGGGTGTCGTGGCCCTCTCGAAGGATTTTATTGGTGGTCTCGCCTGCGGTCGCGTCATCTCCCAGGGAGTACCACATGGACTCAGCCGCGTCGTTGTCGGAAACCGTGATTGCAGATTCCACCTGCGCGTCCACGCCCAATTGGCGCACATAAGCCACTGCGATTGGCACCTTGGAGGTAGACCAGGCCGGACCAGTTTTGAAATCCCCCGTGGAAACCACTTCGGAATCTTTATCCGGCGTTGCCAGAGCGGCGCCGGCCAAACCACCGAATTCCTTTTGCGCGGACTTCACGGCCTCGACAACTTCGCGAGGCATCTCACCGGGCACAACTTTCCCGCCGGAGGATGCGCCTCCGGGGCCGTCGTCAAGCGAATTGGACAGCGTCGGCGAGGGCATCGACGAGTCGGAGTTGGTGCCGATGGTGCAGGCGCTAAGACCGAGCGTGACGACGGCGGTTGCGGCCAGAGCTACTCGGAGACGTTTAGACAATGTGCACCGTCGCATTCGTACCGCCGGTGCAGGTGACAACCTCACCGTTATCGCGGCAGGTCATGGTGTAAGTCTTGCCAGTTGTTGGGCTGCTAGCGGTGACAGTACCGTTGAGCTTCTTCGTAAGTTGGTACTGCTCAACGAAGGAATTGCGCACGTTGGTGGCAAACGGGCAGGTTGTCGTGTTACCTCCGACATTTTCTGCATATACCAAGTTCAAATCACCCGAATCACCCGAGCCGGAGCAGTGGCGCCAACTCGATGGCGGCTGGAATCCCTCAGCGCGACGCTTCTTCTCAGCGGTCGACGACGTGGAGGAATCCTCAGTTCTAGCGGACTGAACCGACTGGGATGAGTTGCTGCCGGCTGAATTCACTCCCTTCGAATCGGAGAAGTAGAAGAAGGCCATTGCGCCGGCGAGGAGGGAAACCGCAACGAGCGCCAGGACAATAACCGCGATGGTCAGCCCCTTATTGTCATTGCTCGGTGCAGCAGCCGGCCCAGCTTGCGGGCCAGGGACATAGGGGGCGGGGCGGTACGGTTCAGGCTGCTGGGACTGTTGATACTGCTGCAGATACTGCGCTTGCCCCTCAGCCTGCTCCCACTGTGCCCCATCCACAGCGCTCCACGCATTTGCCGGCGTATCTGCAGAGGGCTGATCATCTGACGCGTCCGGATTTATGCTCCACTCACCGAACGAGTCGTCCGAGTGGTTGCTCCGATTCGTTGCCATTGTTCGACCTTTTCCCTCAATACCGTCCGCCAGTTTGACGCTGGGTTTGTATTACAGCAAGACCGAGCTTACCGGTTTTGGCAAATTGCCCGTATTGTTTCAGGCCACAACGGTTTCGGGTCCATGTCATGCAGCTTTTCCACCGAGTGCCCCGGGTTGAAGTGGATTTCAGTTCCTGTATTCAACGAACCGTCGGCAATCGCGTCGGCGCCCCCTTGGCGATGGTGTCATTGACCACCAGTTCCTGAGCATGTGCGATACTGCCGAATCCCGCACATGTCCGCGCATGTCATACCTGCGGCCGGAGAGAATGCAGCAATGCGCGCAATACCGCGGTTACGTACGGTACGACTATCCGTCGCTGACCCCACCACATACGCCAATTTTGAAGACAAATGAAGAAACCCCCCAGTAGAACAACTACCGAGGGTTTCCATCTGCGGAAGCAGGGGGATTTGAACCCCCGGAGGTGTGACCCTCGCTGGTTTTCAAGACCAGTGCATTCGGCCGCTCTGCCATACTTCCAACGACAACATCATAACCGCATACCGCCGTGAGGCAGCAAACGCCCTCATAACACCCCTTGCCAGCACCTTTCGCTAGTCTTCTCATCCCAAACCACACCCCAAGCATCCACCTCTACAGACATAACTATTTTTGCTAATTGCAAAAGAGCTTGAAATACCGCGTGCATAACCAGTTTTTGCATTACCTTTGAAGACTATGAAGGCAATCATTCAGACTGATCTTTCCAACCCCCGCGCCCTGGAATGGGCCGATGCTCCGGAACCGACTCTCGAGGATGGGCAGGTGCTGGTCAAGGTCAAGGCCGCTGGAGTAAACCGCGCTGACCTGCTGCAGGCCGCTGGCCACTACCCGCCACCGAAAGGCGTGACCGACACCCTCGGCCTGGAGTGCGCGGGTGTCATTGAAGAGGTCAAGGGCGACTCTCAGGGCTGGAAAGTCGGCGACGAGGTCTGCTGCCTTCTCTCCGGTGGCGCTTACGCCGAAAAGGTCGCAGTCCCGGCCGGCCAGATTCTCCCACTGCCACATGGCTACTCCTTCACCGAGGCCGCATCTATCGTCGAGGTTGCCTGCACGGTGTTCTCGAATGTCGTGATGATTGCCGGCCTAAAGGAAGGCGATCTACTACTGGTTCACGGTGGCGCGGGTGGCATCGGCACTTTCGCTATTCAGATGGCCAAGCAGCTGGGCGCTCGCGTCGCAGTCACCGCCGGGTCGGCGGAGAAGCTGGCTAAGTGCAAAGAGCTCGGCGCCGACATCCTCATCAATTACAAAGAAGAGGACTTCGAGGAAATCGTCACAGCTGAGGGCGGTGCCAATGTCATTCTGGACATCATGGGCGCAAAGTACCTCGACCGAAACGTCAAGGCCCTGGCGAAGGACGGCCACCTGGTCATCATCGGCATGCAGGGCGGCGTAAAGGGCGAGCTCAACATCGGCCGCCTGCTGAGCAAGCGCGGCTCCATTACCGCCACCGGCCTGCGCTACCGCGATCTAGCTGACAAGGCTCGCATCGTCAACGCCACAGAGGACACCATCTGGCCAATGCTTGCCGACGGCACCGTCACCCCTCAAATTCATGAGGTCATGGATATGCGCGACGCGGCCAAGGCCCACGAACTGCTCGACAGTGGCGCGGTCAGCGGCAAGATTGTGCTGACCGTCTAGTTAGCTGACCGCCTAGTTAACCGAGCGAGGCAACTGCGCGCACAAGCTGGTCAATGTCGTGCGGTGTATTGAACGGCTGGAGGCCGACTCTCACGGCACCTCCAGCCTCAGCGATGCCCATGGCCTCCAGCAGTGGCGATTCGTATGCATCAACAATGCTGGTCACCAGGCCATTATCCAGCAGCCTATCCACGACCACCTTCGCCGACACCCCATCGACGAGGAAGCTAACGCGCGGAATGTGCTGTGCTCGCGACACACTCGCGAAAGAATCATCTTCGGTATCCATGCCGATGATGTACACCCGCGGCAGGGTCATCAGCGCCGCAATCAGGCGCTCCGACAACGTCGTCAAGTAGCGAGAAACCTGCGGCATCGCCGTTTCAATGCGGTGCCTACGCGACCCCCTCGCCGTGCTATCCAGCGATGCCAGGTGCAGCACCGATTCCGACACCCCACCGAGCAGTGCCGGCGACACCGGGGAAACCTCAATCCGCTCGACGCCGCGCGCATTCGGCACATAGCTTAACGACGTCATGCGCTCGAACATCTCGGGATCCTTGAACACCAAAGCTGCGACCTCAGGCCCGCCCAGCACGGAGGCGTCAACCAGCATGATGTCGGCGCCCAGCTTGCTCATCGACACGTCGCGGTAGGCAACAATATCCGAGACATCGACCAACACCCAGGCGTTGGAGTGCTCATGCACCCGCCGAGAAATGTCAGCTACCGGCGCAATGGTGCCAACGAATGGATCCGCGGCCGGGACGACAACAAGGCGAGTGCCCTCGTCTACAAGTTCGTCGAACTGCCAGGAGGGCAACGTACCCGAGGACAAGTCAGCCTCAGCAATGCGGACTTGAGCCCCGTAGAGATTGGCTGCCCGGCGTAGTGGTGCGTGTACGACCTGCGAACCGATGCGAGAAATCACCAGGTTAGAGCCGAGCGTCAAGCGTCGACTCATTGCGGAGGTGAACTGCTCCATGAGCACCTCACGCGAAGAACCCAACACCACACCGGCGACCGGACCGCCAGTGAGGTCTGCAAAAGCCCGGCGCGCACTGGCGGTTAGTTCCGCTGCAGCGGGCACCCCCGAGCTGCGCGACTGGCCATGAGCCCCCGCCCCAGTCTCACCTGGAAGGGACTTCTGCGCATTGCGAAATGCAGAAATCATCGCAGCCTGAACACGTTCGGGCACCTGGGTGCGTTGACCCGCATTGAGGTATGTCCACCCGTCGGAAAGCGACGAGTAAGCACCCCTGGTTGTAGGCACATCGAAGGCCATGAAAACCCTTTCCCGGTTTTGAATTCAAGCTGCGATATCTATTTCAGAATTAACCGTGCAATCACCCACGAATCGAGTGTCCATGCCTCGAACCGTGTATCGCTTGCACATCTTAGTTGGAGCCAATTCTATCGAAGCAACCCCCTATAGGATAATCTTTATCCCTTTTTAGTAGTTGCTTAAAATTGGCTGAACTTTTCCTGCCTGTAGCCATGCGCAAGCACTCCCGATGCGTGAATCATATGCACCAGCCGCAGACCATAAAGCAGTTACAGCGGCGATTGTATGTAAGTTTTCCAGAGTCACATAACCAATCACATAACCAGTTGTGAAACCAGCCTCAGAAGCACCACGTAACCACCAATGACAACCATCCCACGCGACCGTCGTTCGCCGTCATGACGTGGAATAATGGCTCGCCCGGCGCTGTCGGTATTCAATCTAATCCGCCCTTGCTAGTAGTTTGGAGACGTGACTAACGCAGAAAATGATTGCCAATCCGCAGACGCAGCCGACCAGTCTGCCGATACTGTGCGCAATGGCTCCGCTCTCCGCACGGAGGAAACCCTCCGCCGCGACATTGCGCGAATGGTTGACGCAACGGGTGAGGCACCGGCTTTCAAGTCGCGTTCCCGTACCATGGGCGCTGCCTGGCGGGATCTGGCTACCGGCTTTGGCCAGCGCGAACTGTGGCTGCAACTGGGCTGGCAGGACATCAAGCAGCGGTACCGTCGCTCCACGCTTGGCCCGCTGTGGATCACCATTGCCACCGGCGCAATGGCCCTGGCTCTCGGCCTGCTGTACTCGCTGCTGTTCCAGCAGGACCTGGCGTTCTTCCTGCCGCACGTGACCGTTGGTCTGATTATCTGGGGCTTCATCTCCGGCTGCGTGCGCGAGGGCGCAACCGTCTTCATTGAAAATGAAGGCCTCATCAAACAGTTGCCCAGTGCGCTGAGTGTTCACGTCTACAGGCTGGTGTGGCGTCAGTTGCTTTTCCTGGCCCACAACATGGTGATCTGGCTGATTCTCGTGCTGGTCTTCCGTCCGGATTTGGGCTGGAACTTCTTCCTGGTCATCCCCGCGATGGCGCTGCTGGTGGTCAACGGTGTGTGGGTGACGATGTTCTTCGGCATCATCGCTACGCGCTACCGCGACGTGGCACCACTGCTGGATTCCCTAATTCAGCTGGTGTTTTACATGACTCCGATTGTGTGGACCACCAAGACACTGGAGGAACAGGGCGGTGCCGTCGCCGAACGCGCACGCATCGCAGAGATCAATCCCCTGTTCCACTACCTGGAAATCATCCGCGCCCCACTGACCGGCCAGCCGGTGGATACCTACCACTGGTGGGTCGTCCTTGCCTGCACCGCAGTTGGCCTGCTGCTGGCACTCGGGGCCATGCGCCTGTGGCGCTCCCGCGTGAGCTACTGGGTTTAGGCCGCAAAGGCCGTCGTAAAGCGAATAGAACTAGCAAGGGATAAGCATGGTCAGCATTGATACTTACAACGCGTGCGTTGACTTCCCCATTTTCGACGCCAAATCGCGGTCGATGAAGAAGGCGTTCCTCGGCGCCGCGGGTGGTGCGATTGGCCGCAATGACTCCAATGTCGTGGTCATTGAGGCGCTGAAGGACATCAACATCCATCTGTGTGAGGGCGACCGCGTCGGCTTGGTAGGCCACAACGGAGCGGGTAAGTCCACGCTGCTGCGACTACTGTCGGGAATCTATGAGCCCACGCGCGGTGCCGCCGATGTGCGCGGGCGTGTGGCTCCGGTGTTCGACCTCGGTGTCGGCATGGACCCGGAGATCTCCGGCCTGGAAAACATCATCATCCGTGGCCTGTTCCTGGGGCAGACGCGCAAGCAGATGAAATCCAAGCTCGACGAAATCGCAGAATTCACCGAACTCGGCGATTACCTGCACATGCCCTTGCGCACTTACTCCACCGGTATGCGCGTGCGTCTGGCGCTCGGTGTGGTCACGTCCATTGAGCCGGAGATTCTGCTTCTCGACGAAGGCATCGGAGCCGTCGACGCCGCATTCATGGCGAAGGCCCGAACGAAGTTGACCGAATTGGTCGACCGCTCCGGTCTGCTGGTGTTTGCGTCGCACTCGAATGAATTCCTGGCGCAGCTGTGTGACACGGCACTGTGGATTGATCACGGTACGGTTCGACAGGCAGGGCTTGTCGACGAAGTGGTCGAAGCCTACGAAGGTAAAGAGGCCGCCGACCAGGTGCGCAACGTGCTCGCGCAGCGCAGGTAGCAGCTTCGCGGGGAGCTGGGCGCGGGTCCATAGTGGCCAAGCGGGCGGCTCGCGAGCAGATTGCGGGCGGAGCGGGTGGTTGGCGAATTGCTCACCCGGAGCAACATGGCAAGATAGACAGCAATAAAAACAGTAATAAACGGTACGTCCCCGATGGAGAACGAAGTGAGCGAAAACTCGGCTGACCACCCAAAGCACGATGAGGCAGCAACGGCCGCAATCGTGGTGACTCACAACCGCATCGAGGACCTGCGTCAATCGCTTCCCATCGTTGCCAGCCAGACCCACATGCCGAAATGGCTCATCATCGTCGACAACGGCAACGACCCGAAGGTCAAGGAGCTCGCTGAGCAGGTGGCGGCGCAGCAGTCGTCGGAAAGCGGATCGGCGCCGGAAATTCACTACCTCGGCTCCAAGACGAACCTGGGCGGCGCTGGTGGTTTCGCACTGGGCATGCTGACTGCGCTGTCGCTGGGCGCGGAGTGGATTTGGTGCGCCGATGATGACGGGCGCCCGGAGGACTCCTACGTGCTGAAGGCGCTGCACAGCTGCGCGCGACGTCACCAGCTCGACGCTGTCTCGCCGGTGGTCTGCGACATTAAGGCCCCGAACAAGCTGGCATTCCCCCTGCGCCGCGGGCTGGTGTGGCGCCGTCATCGCGAAGAGCTTTTCGAAAGCGGCATCAACCCCAAACTCCCGGAAGTACGCGACTCCGAGGGCACGAAGTGGTTCACCAACTTCGCAGATCAGAAGGCTGCGACCGGGCTCGAACTGCCTAGCGACCTCGAGACCATCGACGGCAACCACGACCTCCTGCCCGGCATCGCATCCCTGTTCAACGGCGCGCTGTTTAGCGCCCGCTCGCTGGAACAGCTCGGCGTTCCCGACTACCGCCTATTCATCCGCGGCGACGAGGTCGAATTCCACCGCCGCCTGGTCCGCTCCGGCCTCCGGTTCGGCACATGCTTGACGACGGCCTACCTGCACCCCTCCGGCTCGGGTGAATTTGTGCCCATTCTCGGCGGCAAGATGCACACGCAGTACCCGACCAATGACTTCAAGCGCTACTTCACCTACCGCAACCGCGGCTACCTGATGAGCCAGCCCGGCATGCGCAAGCTCATGCCACAGGAGTTCCTGCGCTTCGGCTGGTTCTTCCTGGTCCAGCGTCGCGATGTACGCGGCTTCTACCGCTGGTTCAAGCTTTTAAAGCAGGGGCGCGCAGAGAACTTCGAGCGCTTCGATCCGAAGTCGAAGTAGTTCGGGCTGGGGCGCTGGGGAGGGCGCTGGGGCTGCTTGCTGGGGGGCTGACTGGGGGGCTGGCTGGCGTTGCGGCGCTGGGGCTGGTGGGGCCGAGGTTGCGCTGGCCTGCATATTTGACCTCGCCCGGGTCATCTAGTCCGCATTTCGAGTGCTCAGCTCGCAAAAGCGTTACCTAACCCCTGGTTCCCTTCTACTCCACTGACATATCGATGAGGTATTCACTCATCGATGCGCTACAGCCTGCGCATAAGTGAATAGTCCTACGATAAGTGCGCGGGCCAGGACAACAGCGTGGCCATAAGTCCTGAAATGTCATCGACAAGTGGCGGGAAGTTGGCCATAAGTGAGCACGACGGCCAAAAAGCGTCGATGAGTCTTGAAAACCGTCGATGAGTGAAGTGAAACTGGCTATAAGTCGCTGGAAATCCGAGCCAGCCCGCTCGAAATCGTTCCAAGTCCGGTCAGCACAATTGCGACAGGTCAGCAACTGAACCTAGCTGGAGTCGCGAGAGGTCGGTGCATTTTCCAGAAGCTGCAAACGCTGCTTACGCTGCTGGATTCTGGACTCACGGAGCTGCCGATCTTTATACGGGACAGTGGCTTGACGAAAACGCCCAACTTCGGACGAAAATACCAACCCACCTGCCTGAATGCGCTGCCTCTGCCGAATAGCGAACTGTCGCAAGACCTCCACGCAGTCCCCATTAATGACCTGTGACCATTGGAAGCGGAGTACATCTAAGTGGAGGTTCCTCAGACGCTTCTCACGAGCTTGCTCCTCCAGAAGTACAGTCTCCGTAGCCGCTACCCCACCACCGGAATACTTAGTCAGCCCATCGAACTCAATGATCAAATTCAGATGAGGCACATAGAAATCGACGCGCCCAATGAATCCTTCACTGTCATAGAACTCGACTTGCTGCATGAGCACGCATTTTTCGTCGTAAAGCGTGGCAATTCCTGAGTCGATTATGCATTTCTTTGTGATTGACTCACCGATGGTTTCGCTGTGTTCACTGGCAGTTCCGAGTAGCTCACGGGCACGACGGGTTCCCGGCGAGCGTGGGTAATTTGTGAGGACCGTATGCAATTCTTCGAGCTCACACCACTGCCGTAGTGCGGTGTCAACGATGATTGGCCCGTTTTCGGACTCGGCGGAGCGGCAGATATCGATGACGGTTTTCGGCACATCGGTAACGTAGCGCCCACCAATGCGAACGATGTCTTGTTCGAGAATCTTGCCACCGACATGGCGCAATCCGCCGCCGGGTCGGCGCAGGCCGGAATTGGCAAGCGCGATTGTGGCATTTCGAACAAGCAACGGGATGCCATGCAGCGCAGCGGCTGCTTCGCCTGTGATAACTGTCCCGGAGCCCGGTTTGACCAGTGCCTTTATCTGCAGTTGAAAACGTTCGAATGCTGACAAAGCATTCCAGCGAGAGCAATCAATGTAGGTGCCATACGCCAGCCTGAGCAGGGATTTATCTCGAATATTTGTGCTTTCGACGTGCCCGTGCAGATTATCCAGCTCTGACTTGGCACTGACATATTCACAAGGATGCTTGATTTGCTTCTGCGCAGCGGCCTGAATAAGGCCATCGGAATCGTAAGTCCAGGTAGGCATTGGTTTGGACACACTCCCCGAGGTCGGCTACAGGCATTCACACATTGGAATTAGTGCCTTCATTTATGGCCGACTCCGTGAAAATTGGCAGCAGAAAAGCCGCCGAATTGCCCTTATCTGTGGACAATTTGGCGACTGTGGATAACTGCGTAGAAGCTAATTCAGGCTAATTCCGCGGCGCATTCTCGAGGACGATTCCAGAAGGAACTCCCGGGTCAGATGGCCAGTAGTATTCGTCATCGGCGAAGGTAATTGTTGTGCGCTCACCATCGTTGTGCAGAGCGGGATTAATCACGGCTGTCTTAATCTCGCGCGTATCCGGCCCGCCTTGCCCAGATAGCTTCGCCGTTACCTCGGTCGGTTGATCCAAAACCAAGATGGCATAGGGGCCTTTATCCTGCGCACCAGGATTTGGGTCCTGTCGCTGCTCATAGGCAAGAACCTCCGCTCTGGTCTGAAACACTTTCACGGTTCCCGTGAGCGAATTGGCTCCAGACGTTGTCGCCGAAGAATCCGAGTCCGAAGTCCCGGACGCTCGCGAATGAGACCCCGAATCAGACCCAGACCCCGAGGCCTGCTGCCCCGACGTCGGATTCGGGCCACCATCGTCCCCAACACTGCCGCCAGCACCGTTGTCATCAGCAGCCACGGCATTGCTTTCGCTTGACGACGACACACTGCCCTCGGCAACCCCCGCACCACTATTTCGATCCCTGGAGACCTGGAGGGAAAGGAACAGCGCCAACCCCAGGACAATTAGGACCAACAACACCAATATGGCGATGAGCTGTTTGCGCGTCTTGTCACCTGGGTTAGACGTGGGCGAAGGCATAGTCATGACCGTAAAGCTACTCGCCTTGGAAGAACTTTTCCCAGTTGTCTTCGCTGGTCAAAGATGGCACGGCAGCACGCCACTGCTTCGCCAGGTCGTCCCACTTGGAGGACAGTTCGCGCATGAGGCTGATGGTCTCGGCACGCATGGACTTTTCCTTATCCAGGTCGCGGACCAGGTGACGCACACCGTTCTGGGAAGCATCGGTGACCCAGACATCGTCGAAGGTGGAAATGTGCCACCAGAAGGCGTCCTCGAAGGCCACAGCCACCGGACCCGGGCGCTTCTTGCCCATCTGGGTGTACGCAAGCCGCTTTGCCATCGTCTTGTTTTCGCTGGAGATTTCGTGTGACGGTGGGCGAACCGGAGTCAGACCACCCGGCATCTCGTGCATCGGCAGCAGCTCGGTCTCCGGGAAGTTCTTTCGACCAGCAGAAATGCGTGCGAAGTCGCCCTGCGATGCGTTCTTCAGCACCTCCGGGCCACGCAGCAGGTCACGAACAGCTTCCATCTGCGTCCAGGCCAGGCCGTAGCGCATAGAGACCAGGTTCGAGAGGATTCGTCGTGAAGCGACGTTGACCATGTCCTTCGCGGTGACGTCGCCGTGCATGGTGGCGGCGATGAGGGAGTTGCGCAGGCCGAAGTACTGGGCGGCGTTTTCGATGTCCTTCCAATAGAAATCGGCGTGCCAGACGGCTGCGCCCGGAATGGTGTCGGTCGGGTAACCGGCCTTGGCAGCACGGAAACCGTAGTCGATGTCGTCGTACTGGAAGAACAGCGGCAGCGCCAGGCCAATCTTTTTAATGACCTCGGACGGCACCAGGCAGGTCCACCAGGCGTTGTAGTCAACACCCAGGCGACGCAGCTGGTGGTACTTGCGCACGTCCACGTCGGCGTAACCGAACTTGGGGTCGTTCTCCTCGACGGTCAGCGCCTTCCAGTTGTAGGTCTCGCCGGTGCGGAAGAGACTGGTCGGGTTGAACAGGAAGAGCATCTGCGCGCCGAGCAGCATCGGCTTTTCCGCGCACACGGCCAGAGCGGATAGGCGCAGGGTGGTTTCGGGTTCGGGCCGGATGTCGTCGTCGGTAAGCAGCACCATGCAGTCGCCCGCAGCGGTGGCATCGCGCATGCCGCGGGAGAAACCGCCGGCGCCGCCGAGGTTCGGCTGGTGGACGACGTTCAGGCGCTCGCCGAGGATCTCCTTGGCCCAGATGAAGTCAGCTTCGTCGGCTGGGTGCTGTTCGCCCTGGTCAACGACACGGATGGTGCGAACGCGCTCAAGGGCTGGCAGGTCCTCAGCCAGCGTGGCGACGGTTCGAGCACAGTCAACCGGTCGGTTGTAAGAACAAATGACCAGGTCAGTCGGAATATCACGCTTGATAGCCGACTTGGGCACAACATAGCGGACATCGGAAATCTTTGCGCCTGCGTCCTCGGTGTCGAAGCGCAGGTGAATGGCACCGCCATCGGCGAAGCGGTCCAGCGGGACGGTCAGGCGCACCTCTTCATTGGCAGAACCCGACATCGGCGAGTGTTCACCGGTCCAGTTGCCGTCGGCATCCGAGCCGCCCGCTGCCCAGGAGTCCTCCAAGCGGAGGTGGCCCCCAATATCCTCGGTGTAGGCCAGCACACGCGCGGAACCGACCACGCGCGCGCGGATTTCGACCTGCTTAATTGAGGTCCAGCGCTGCCAGTAAGAGGCTCTGAAGCGACCGAAGTAGGTGTCAGTGCGCACTACGGTGTGGCGACCGAGCGTGATCGAGTTACGGGTGGCCTGCACCGAGCTGTCGTAGGCGCCAACGCCTTCGACTCGGTAGTACAAATCCGGCTCCACCCAGTCTGCGGGCGGAGCAAACAGCACGCGCTGAATAGTCAGCATGTCAACATCGGTTTCGGCGGTCAGCTGAGTGGATTCCTTATTAGAAGCAGTCGAAGTCACGTCCCCCAGCGTATCGCGCTATTTCACACGGAAGATGAATACACGCTGAATGATGAAGTTAATTACCGTCGCAACGCCCTGCGCGACAACGAATGCGCCGAACTGTGCCCACTGCGCGTTCCAGCCCCAGGATTCGACGAGCCAGGGCTGCAACACGTTGAAAATACCGACCTGCGTGGCGTAAGTGATCAGGTACAGCACCGCAACTGCCAGCACCTTCTTCGCCGAGGACTTCGCCTTGAAGGTCCAGCGGCTGTTAATGATGTACGCCGTAATCGTGCCGAAAACCCAGCCGACCGTCTTGCCCCAGAAGTTGGTCGCCCCGAAGACGTTGAGCATGATGAACGTCAGGCCGAAGTCCACCACCGCCGCGATGACGCCGGAGATGATAAAGCGCATCATCTGCACTTTCAGTCCGTGCTCGTCCTTGGTCTCCGTCGCCATCGGCACTGCGGCCGAGTCCTCTACGACAAAGCCATTTTCGTGGGAGCCGTTTCCGAGCTTGCCGTTTTCACGGTTCGTGTTTTCATTTGCTGTTTCATTCGCTGACACGCCTAGAAATTCTAGGCCACCGGCCAGCTAACAAACAGCCAGCGCGAACATGAAGAGGCAATAAAGAGGAGAAACGAACTAACGCCGCAGCGCCTCACGCAGCAGATCCAGCCGCTCCACTGGCGAGAGCGCATCCTCCCCAGCTAGGCCCAACGCACTCATCTCCGCCCAGCTAGCCGCCGCCAATTCCTCCACATCCTCGCCGGATAGCGGGATGCCCTCGTCGCTCTCCCAACCGAGGCGCTCCATGACATGCGCCGCCACATCATGCCGCAGCTCATCCGAGGTCAGCGCCGCCAAACACAGCAGCTCCACCAACGCCGCATCGTGCCCGGCTGGGTCTTTCTCGGCGTCCTCTATAGGCAATGCACGCAATCGCTTGACGACGCTCTCCCCCGCCTCCCCGGTCAATTCCAGCGCGGTTGATTCCGACCTCTGCAGGTCCAGAGCCTGTAACAGGGGCACGAATTCAAACACCCCCGACCTCTCGATGATGTCCACGACATCGGCACGAGCGGTGGCCAACGTATTTTGAATAGAGTCCCGTCCGGTCAATTCCCTATTGATTGCGGCAATATCTACCGGCTCCTCCGCGTCCACATCCCCCAGTGCGCGGATAGCACCCGAGCCACCGATGCACAGGGCATCCGGTGTGGCCTCATCGCGGGCAAAAGCTTCTCTGACCTGCAAGGTATGTTCCCACAGGCCCCACTGCCAGATAAGGGTATCGCCGGGACTTTGCAGCACCTCGGCAACTGTGGTGGATAAGGGAACATCGACGACTTCGCCCGCTGCGGGTCTGCCGCCAGTCACCAGCTGCGCCACAGACTCCACCGCAGAGCCGGGCAAATGGAACTTCGTCGGCACGCTTTCGTCGCCCCACCCAAAGATGACCGCTAACACGCGGGACAGGCTTCGCAGATCCATCTGGTCATTGACCCCGAAGACGCGGTGGGCACTGCACGGTTCTTCCTCTAAAGAGGCACCGATAATGAGCGTGGCCGGTTCCGTGGCCACGCGAACGCCTGGGAAGGCGACTACGTTATCGGTCTGTGCTGCCATACTTCACAGCGTACGCAGGAAAAACAAGGTGGCCTGGATAGCAAAAACTCGCTACAATGCGCGCGTTTTTACCAGCGGAATCTGGCGCGGCTCCGCGCCCCACGGCTCTGCCAAGTACTTGCGACGCAGGCGCTGCGACTCCACAGCCATCCACTGCGCCACCAGCTCTTCTACCCCGCGGGCAAGCCCCAGCACCGGTCCTGCGACTTTTTCGCCAACATGCGGAAAATCAATGACCTCCACGTCGTTGACCTTGGGAAACCGCGGCTCCGTCAGATTTCCCTTGCCGGGCTTGGCCTTCTCTTCCTTCGCGGCGGCGCGCAGCTGTCCGATGTGGTCACGAATACCGGCCACCGATGCTGGCAGGTCCACCACCGTGGCCCCCGCCTGCTCAATCGCCTGCGATAGCAGGTCCGCCCCCTCAGCCCCCTCAGCACTCTCAGCTGAAGCGTCACCGTCACCATCGCCCGCGGTCACAGTTGCAACAAAGCAACCGGTGAGCAGATTGGTGGCGGTCTCCAGGGCTCCGTCGTCAAGCGGATCCACCAGCCATGCACCCGACAACCTCTCGCCTGCAAAGGACGGCGAGAGCTCCACATGCCAAATGACAACGGGCGATGTGGAACTACATACGGCAAGGGTCTGCGGAGTAGCAGCGGGCGTGGACGTCATGAGGTTGATGGTATCGCGAGTGACGGATTCGAAGCGGGGTAGCCTGTATCGCATGTTCGACTTTTTTAAGAAGAAGCCGCGCGAAACCATCAACATGGCCGCCGAGTACACCAATACCCCGCTGTCGAACCAGATGGTCATGCTGTTCGCCGAGGAACTGCCCATCCTCGACAGCACAGAGCGCGCACAGGTCTACCGCGCACTCGAGGCCTACGACGGCCCGCAGATCACCTCGCAGGAAATGCTGCCGGAAGAGATCCGAAAAATTATGGATCTATAGCCCCTCCGTACATTTCGCTCGCTTTCCGACGGCCCGTGCGCGGCCTCAAGCGTGACCAACACCTCGGAGCGTCACGGGCGACGGAGCCGGTGCAAGGGGGTAGCCTAGCCTTGATGTCCACTAACACTAACGGCAAGTCCAGCACCGATGCTTCGAACGGTGCCTACGGAGCCGTACACACAGAAGCCAGGACCCTAACCGGTTGGGGTCGTACTGCCCCCGCTAAGTCCCAGGTGCTGTCGACGCCGGACTTGGATGAAATCGTTAACGCCGTCAAGGCTGTCGCAGACCAGAACTCCGACAAGCCTGCCCACCTGCGCCGCGGTGTGATTGCCCGCGGTATGGGCCGCTCCTACGGCGACCCCGCCCAGAACTCGGGCGGTCTTGTCATCGACATGCAGAAGCTCAACAAGATTCACTCCATTGATCAGGAGTCGGCGATTGTTGATGTCGACGGCGGTGTCACGCTGGATCAGCTGATGAAGGCTGCACTGCCCTACGGCCTGTGGGTACCGGTACTGCCGGGTACTCGCCAGGTGACCATCGGTGGTGCCATTGGTCCGGATATTCACGGTAAGAACCACCACTCCGCAGGTTCTTTCGGCAACCATGTGCTGTCGATGGAGCTGCTGGTCGCTGACGGCCGCATCCTGCACCTCGAGCCGGAGGGCTCCGCAGATGATCCGGACGGCAAGCTGTTCTGGGCAACTGTCGGCGGCATGGGCCTGACCGGCATTATTGTCCGCGCTCGGATCAAGATGACCAAGACCGAGACGGCCTACTTCATCGCCGATGGCGACATGACCCACACTCTGGACGAGACCATCGAGTTCCACTCCGATGGCTCCGAGGAGAACTTCACTTACTCCTCCGCGTGGTTCGATGCCATCTCGCCGGAGCCGAAGCTGGGACGCGCCGCAATCTCCCGCGGTTCGCTGGCAACCCTGGCTCAGCTGGAGGAATACGCCCCGAAGCTGGCCAAGGACCCGCTGAAGTTCAACGCTCCGCAGCTGGTGACCGTGCCGGATATCTTCCCGTCCTTCACCATGAACAAGCTGACCATGATCAGCATTGGTGAGCTGTGGTGGCTGAAGTCCGGTACCTACCGGAACCAGGTGCAGAACCTCACGCAGTTCTACCAGCCACTGGATCTCATCGGTGAGTGGAACCGCGGCTATGGCTCCAAGGGCTTCCTGCAGTACCAGTTCGTTGTTCCGCGCGAGGCCGTCGAGCCGTTCAAGGAGATTGTCCGCGATATCCAGCGCTCCGGCCACTACTCGGCACTGAATGTGTTCAAGCTGTTCGGCGAGGGTAACCGCGCTCCGCTGTCTTACCCGATGCCGGGTTGGAACGTCTGCGTGGACTTCCCAATCAAGCCGGGTCTCGGCCAGTTCCTGGACGACCTCGACCGTCGCGTCATGGAGTTCGGTGGCCGCCTCTACCTGGCCAAGGAGTCGCGCACTTCCGCCGCTAACTTCCACCAGATGTACCCCGAGATGCAGAGCTGGCTGGACACCCGCAATGAGATCGACCCGCACGGTGTCTTCGCCTCTGACATGTCTCGTCGCCTGGAACTGCACTAAGACAACCGAGAGGATTTGAGCCCCAATGATTAATGCTGTAGGCGCTGCCCAGTCCATCCTGCTGCTCGGCGGCACCAGTGAAATCGGTCTGGCGATCACCGCCGAGTTCCTGAAGAAGGGCCCGGCCAAGGTCATCCTGGCTTCCCTGCCAAACGATCCGCTGCGCGAGGCCTCCGCTGAGAAGATGAAGGCCGCCGGCGCTTCCGAGGTGGTCACCCTCGACTTCGACGCAACGGACTTCGACTCCCACCCGGAGGTCGTCGATAAGGCATTTGCCGACGGCGACGTGGACATCTGCATCGTCGCGTTCGGCATGCTTGGCGACGCCGAGGAGCTCTGGCAGAACCAGCGCAAGGCTGTCCTGGCTGCGAACATCAACTACACCGGCGCGGTGTCGATGGGTGTTCTGGTTGGTCAGAAGTTCAAGGCACAGGGTCATGGCCAGTTCATTGCCATGTCCTCCGTTGCTGGTGAGCGCGTGCGTCGCTCCAACTTTGTCTACGGTTCCACCAAGGCCGGTCTGGATGGTTTCTACCTGAACCTGGGTGAGGCCCTGGAGGAGTACGGTGTCAAGACCCTGGTTATCCGCCCTGGTCAGGTCCGTACCCGTATGTCCGCTGACGTGGACGAGGCTCCGTTGACCGTGAACAAGGAAGATGTCGCCAAGCTCGCAGTGAAATCCGTCGAGGCCGGTAAGACCCTGGTCTGGGCTCCGCCGGCATTCCAGCTAGTGATGATGGTGCTGAAGCACATCCCGCGCCCGATCTTCAAGAAGCTGCCGATTTAAAAGTGGGGTTCGAGGGACTCGATAGAACTCGGCAGGGCTTGACGGGCTGACGTACCCACCTTTAGCTCCGCCGTTCGTCGGAGTCCGGTTCCTGTGCAAAACTTGAGGGCATGGTAGACAAGCAGGCCGAAACCTCGAGCGCTGACACCACGGGTGCCGACAACACTAGCGCCAACACAACGGGCGAACGATCCTATAGTGAGCTGGTTGACGAAGATCGCTACGAGATCTTCAATGATGACCAGCTCTCCCTCAAGGCTGCCCTCCTCTACCTGGTCGCAGCGCTTGTGGGCGGTTCGGTTATCGCTCTAGCGTCCTGGTTTGTGTTCCACCGCCTGTCACTGCCGGCCTTTGGCGGCTCGCAGCTGACCAGAGCGGTCGCAACAGCGCTGATTGTCATCACGCTGACGCTCACCACCGTCCTGCTGTATTTCTTCGCCACCAAGGGCAAAGACAATCGCCCCAGGTGGCTAACGTGGTTGACGTACCTGATGGCTTACATGTCACCGGCCATTCTGGTGGTCTCTGCCGTCGGCCTGCCGCTGGGCTCGACCAAGCTGTGGTTAGACGGTCTGTCTGTCGACCAGGAGTTCCGCACTGAATACCTCACCAGGATGGCCGCGGAGCCTGGCCTGCATGACATGTCGTACATCGACATCCCGTCTTTCTACCCCGCTGGTTGGTTCTTCCTGGGCGGACGCCTGGCCAATATCCTGGGCATTGCCGGCTGGGAGGTCTTCCAGCCCTGGGCGTTGATGACACTCGCCGCTGCTGGCTGTGTTTTGGTTCCGGTGTGGCAACGCCTGAGTGGCTCCCTGCCAGTAGCCACTGGCATTGCGCTGACAACCACGGCCGTCGCCCTGGCCACTGTCGCCGATGAGCCCTACGCCGCAGTCGTTGCTATGGGTCTTCCGGCGATGACCGTGATGGCCTGGCGCGGTCTCACCGGCGCTTGGTCCGCCATGTTTGGCGTGCTCGTCTTCCTGGGTATTTCTGCGACTTTCTACACTCTTTACACTGCCGTAGGCGCGCTTATTGTGGTCGTGTTGGCCGTGATCGCGTGGACGTCGTCAAGCTCGTGGATGCCTGTAGTGCGCCTGATCATAATGGGCGTGGGATCGATGCTGATTGCGGCGACGGTGTGGGGTCCGTACATGCTGGCGGTTGCGGCGGGGGCACCGCGCTCGGGCGCGACAGCGACGCATTACCTGCCGCCAGAGGGCGCGCAGCTGCCTTTGCCGATGCTCGCTGCCAGCGTGATCGGTGTGCTGTGTTTCATCGGTGTCGTGCGCATGCTGGTCAGCGCCACAGAACCGGATGCGCGCGCGCTCGGCCTGGGCACGCTGGTGCTCTACGGCTGGGTAGTGGCCTCGATGGTGGCGACACTGCTCGGACGCACGCTGCTGGGATTTCGCCTCACCGCACCGATTACGTTCATGTTGATCGCGGCTGGTGTGGTCGCGCTTGCCGACGCCCGTCTCAACGGCATCGAGAAGTACTGGCCGCAGACGGCACCAGCTCACATTGCCAAGCGTGTTTCCGCGGTAATGGCGGCAGTCTTGTTGCTGGCGGGCATTGGCTACGCACAGTCGATTCCGAATAAGTTGCATGGCTCCATCGACTTGGCGCATACCGACACCGACGGTAACGGCGAGCGCGCGGACCGATTCCCACCGAATGCCGGGGCGTGGTACTCAGCGGTGGACCAAACGCTGAAGGAGGCTGGGCTCGATCCGGCCCAGACAGTGGTGCTGACGGATGAGAAGAATTTCCAGGCACTCTATCCCTGGTACGGATTCCAGGCACTGACCAGCCACTACGCTAACCCTCTGGGTGAGTTTGACCGCCGTAATCAGGCGTTGGAGGAATGGTCGGAGATTCGCGACCCCGATGAGCTCGTGCAGGCAATGGACGAAACGCCGTGGCGCGGACCAGATGCCATTGTGCTGCGGGGCGAGGTTGAGACGCCTGATGGCGAGGATGCCGCTCCGCTGACGTTGGACATCGCGGATGATATCTATCCGAACAATCCGAATGTGGTCTTCCGAAGCCTGAATTTTGCCCGCTCTGCATTTGAGAAGCACTGGGAGCTAAACCAGGTCGGCCCGTTTGTAGTGGCGGTTCGCAAATAGGTATTGGCAAGTCGATATTGAGCGGCTATCCCCTGCCGCAAACGTGATTCCTGTTACTAATGTGGAAACTGTGATGTAACTTTCGCGTTGCAAACTCAAAGAAAAAGGCCAATTACCGTAGTATCTTTCCTTGTGACTGCCGAAACTAAAGAAATCAAAGAAAGTGTCGACGGTTCACCCGAAGTGACCATCGACCGCGTGGAGAGACCGCCTATGGACGGCCCCTCTCCTACGACACTGACTCGTTGGACAGCGATTATCGCTGGAATCGTCGGTTTCATTTGCTTTGTCATCACACCGTTCCTCCCGGTCGTGAATACTCAGTCCTCCGTGTCTTGGCCTCAGCGCGACACACTGAACTCAGTGGATGCGCCACTCATGGCGCAGGCACCGTTGGACCTGAGCGTCGATTTGCCTCTGTCGCTGACGGATGAACTTTCCGACAAGCGGACAACCCTATTGTCGACTATCCCGCCGACCGCGGATAAGCCGACCAAACGGGGCTTGATGGTGCGTTCGGGCAAGGACGGCCTCGACGTCATTCTGCGCGATAGCGTGGTGATGAGCCTGGATAAGAAGGAGCTTGCCAGCAACAAGAGCAAGATCCTGGAGATCCGCTCAAACGAGCATGAGACCACCGTCAACATCGACGGTGGTAAGAATGCCGATGGCGAGAAGCTCACCGCGGTCGTACACGGCGATTACCGTCCGCAGGTCACCGGTATCTACACTGACCTGCCCGCTGACGGCGACGCGGCCAAGGCCGTAGCCGAAGGACTCGAAGTCCACATGAACATCGACTCACGCTACACCACAC
>OFLL01000159.1_pt1 | contig 27874 bp, 25 predicted proteins | sample 1540861 | NCBI WGS metagenome assembly OFLL01 (sample SAMEA4413039, study PRJEB24355) | metagenome | biome: human; feature: gut; material: faeces | place: United Kingdom | collected 2010 | reverse complement strand
TACATGTTGTGGTGACCCGCTGAACCCGTCGTGTTCTACTTCACCCCGCTACGCACCCCAAAACCGGAAGAGCCACTAATTCCCAGCTCCTCCGCGTGCGTGAGGAGCCAGTGGTGGGCCGAGTGGACGTCGTCAAGCGCGGCCGGATAGGGGTTTTCCGGGGCATAGCGATAGCGCGGCGCGATGACGGTGACGCCGACTTCCGCGGCGGTCTCTTTGAGGTGTTTGACGTCCTGGCGCGGATGGCCCATGAGCAGCCCTCCGCCGTGGATCCACAACACGGCGCCGCGTGGGTTCTCCGGGCTATAGATGGTCGCGCGGATTTCGGCGTTTCTCACCCGCCGCGTGCGCACGCCCTGGATATAGGGGGCGGGCCACAGCGCTGGAACTACACGCCCGGCGCGGCGGATCAGTGGGTTGGTCGGATCCCACAAAGACATGAATGCTGCGCCCGCGCGCAGCTCCGGCCGGATATACACCGCGGCGGTCTACTTCTCAGTCAGGTGCTGCGTAGTGAGGTAGCCGCGGTCCATGCGGGCAACGAGCACCGAGCGCATATACGCCGCCAGAGCCCAGAGAAGGGCGAAGATGATGAAGATCGTGGCCACGGACCAGTGGACCATGAAACCAAGAACAATGCCGATGACGTGGAACACGATCAATACCCCGACGACCCAGGACTTGTTCATGAACGGGAAGGACGCTAACAACAGCACCATAAATCCGATGACCACGCCATAGTTGAACGGGGTCCACAGGGTGCCGTCATACAGCTTGTACAGCATCGGCAGCGCCAAAACCAAGGTGATGAGTTCCAGCGTGAGGGAGCTGGCCACCACCATGCCACCGAATTGCTTGAGGGGATCCTTGGCCGGCGCTTGGCCTAGTCCGAGCGGGCCGATCTCCTCCTCGGGGACGGGTTTGCGGGGACTCATGCGGGCTCCTTTCCAAAGAGTGCGCGGGCGTCACCTGCCGTGACCACCGAGCCAGTAATCACGATGCCGGAACCGGACTGCACATCGGCCTCCTCCGCCAATTCCACGGCTTGGGTATAGGCGCTGGGCAGCTCGGGTTCGACGTACACGCGCTCCTCACCGAAGATGTCGCGGGCGAGCTCCGCTAGCTCGTAGGCATCGCGGGCGCGCGGCGAGGTGTTCTGCGTGATGACGACTTCCGTGAGAACGGATTCCAGGGCGGTGAGGATGCCGGCGGCGTCCTTGTCGGCGAAGATGGACACCACGCCGATGAGGCGGGCGAAGTTGAAGTCGCGGTCGAGCGCTGCTGCTAGGGCCTTAGCGCCGTGTGGGTTGTGGCAGGCGTCCAAGAAGGTCGTGGGGCTGGTGCGCACGCGCTCCAAGCGTCCGGGGGAAACGGCCTTGGCAAAGCCGGTGCGCACGGAGGCGATATCGAGCTGATTGCCTGACGACGCCCCGAAGAAAGCCTCCACCGCCGCCAAGGCGACGGCCGCGTTCTTGGCTTGGTGCTCGCCGTGCAGCGGCAGGAAGATGTCCTCATAGAGGCCGCCGAGACCTTGGATGGTGAGCTGCTGGCCGCCGACGGCAATGCGGGATTCCAGCGCGGCGAACTCGGAGCCCGCGCGCGCTACGCCGGCGCCGACGTCGACGGTGCGCTGCAGCAGCACACGCATGGCCTCCGGCTCCTGCTCGGCGATGATAGCGATGTTCTCCCCCGGCGTGAGCACGTCGTCGGCATCGTGCTCGCGGGCTTTGATGATGCCGGCCTTTTCACCGGCGATCTCGGTGATGGTGTCACCGAGGTAATCCGTGTGGTCGAGACCCACCGGCATGACCACGGCTACCTCCGCGTTGACCACGTTCGTGGCATCCCACGTGCCGCCAAGGCCAACCTCGACCACGGCGACGTCGATGGGCGCATCGGCGAAGGCCGCGTAGGAAATACCCACCAGCACCTCGAAGGTGGACATGGGGATGTCGGAGCGGGAATCCACCATTTCCACATAGGGCTTGATTTCGCGCCAAATGCGCACGAAGTCGCGCGGGTGGATGGGGTGGCCGTCGATGCCGATGCGCTCGGTCACCAGCTGCAGGTGGGGGCTGGTGACTAGGCCTACGCGGCGGTGGAAGGAGCGCAGCAGCGAATCGATCATGCGCGCGGTCGAGGACTTGCCGTTGGTGCCTGCAACCTGGATGACGTGGAAGGAACGCTCCGGATTACCCAAGAGATCCATGAGCATCTCGATGCGCTCGAGGCTGGGCTCAATGATGGTCTCCGGGGCGCGGGCGTTGAGTTCAGCGGTCACCTGAGCCAGCTCCGCGAGCTCCTCTGGTGTGGCCTGCTCGGGCGCTGCCTCCTCGTAGTCATCCTCGCCGCCGAGGTTGAGTGTTAGGCCGGAGTCGGTGATTTCGACCGGCCCGCCATCGGTGCCCTCCGCGAGGGCATCGACGACCTCAAATTCCTCGCGGTCTTTCTCCCCCGCCACTACTTGAGACCCTCCAGACGTGCGGTGATGCGCTCGACTTCTTCCTGAGCCACCTGCTGGCGAACGCGGATCTTCTCCACGACTGCCTCCGGCGCCTTGGACAGGAAGGCCTCGTTGCCCAGCTTCTTGCCGGTCTGGTCCAGCTCCTTTTGGGCCTTGGCCAAATCCTTCTCCAGGCGCTTGCGCTCTGCGGCGACGTCGACGGCGCCGGAGGTGTCCAGGGTGACCTCGACGGTGGCCTGGGACAGGCGCACCTCGATGGAGGCGGACGCGGTGAAGTCCTCACCCGGCTCGGTGGTGTTGGCCAGGTTGCGGATGAGCCCTTCCTGCTCCTGCAGGTCGGCCGCGGCGAAGTCGAGGCGGCCCGGGACCTTCTGGGAAGGCTTGACACCCTGGTCGGAGCGGAAGCGGCGCAGCTCGGTGATGAGCTTGTCTGCGTCCTGAATGCGGCGGGCGGCGACCTCGTCCTTCTCGGCGCCGCCGTTGGTGTGCTCCTGGGTAGGCCACTGCGCGGTGACGATGGTCTCCCCGCCGGTCAGGGCCTTCCACAGGACCTCGGTGACGAACGGCATGGTCGGGTGCAGCAGGCGCAGAACCAGGTCGAGCACGCGGCCCAGGACGATCTGGGTCGTGCGTCCGGTGGCCTGCTCCTCGGCGCTCGCCGCATCGAAGTCGCGCGGGATCTGGGTCTTGGCAATCTCCAGGTACCAGTCACACAGCTCATCCCACACGAAGTGGTAGAGCAGCTCGTTGGCCTTGGCAAACTGGTAATCATCCAGGTAGGCGTCCACCTTGGCGCGGACCTCTTCGGAGCGGTCGAGGATCCAGCGGTCGGCGTCGGTCAGCGCGTCGCGTGCCGGCAGCTCAGCCACGCCCGCACCGTTCATGAGCGCGAACTTGGTGGCGTTGAAGAGCTTGGTGGCAAAGTTGCGGCCGGCAGCAGCGGCGTCGACAGCCAGCGGCAGGTCCACGCCCGGGTTCGCGCCGCGGGCCAGGGTGAAACGCAGTGCGTCCGCGCCATAGTCGCGCACCCAATCCATCGGGTCGATGCCGTTGCCCAAGGACTTCGACATCTTGCGTCCCTGCTCATCGCGCACGAGGCCGTGCAGGTAGATATCCGTGAACGGAACCTGCGGGCGGCCGTCCTTACCCTCACCGAGCAGCTCCGGGGTGTGGGCGCCGGCGAAGGTGCCGAACATCATCATGCGGGCGACCCAGAAGAAGAGGATGTCATAGGCGGTGACCAACACGTTCGTGGGGAAGAACTTCTCCAGATCGGCGGTCTTTTCCGGCCAGCCCATCGTGGAGAAGGGCCACAGCGCAGAGGAGAACCAGGTATCCAGAACGTCCGGGTCCTGGACGTAGCCTTCTGGGGCTTCCTCGTCGGGGCCGACGCAGATAATGTCGCGCTGGCCGTCCTCGCCCTCCGGGCCGTACCAGATCGGGATGCGGTGGCCCCACCACAGCTGGCGGGAGATGCACCAATCGTGCATGTCATCGACCCACTCGAAGTAGCGCGGCTCCAGGGACTTCGGGTGGATGGTGGTATCGCCCTCGCGGACGGCATCACCGGACATCTTCGCCATCTTCTCCACGGCCACGAACCACTGCAGGCTCAGGCGCGGCTCGATGGGCTCGCCGGAGCGCTCCGAGTGGCCCACGGAGTGGACGTAGGGGCGAATCTCCTTGACAATGCGGCCCTGCTCGCGCAGCGCCTCACGGATCTCCACGCGAGCTTCCTCGCGGGTCAGGCCGTCGAACTTCGTTCCGGTGTTCGCGATGTGGCCGGTGGTGTCCATGATCGTGGGCATGTCCAGGTCGTGGCGCAGGCCCATGGCGTAGTCATTCGGATCGTGCGCCGGGGTGATCTTCACGGCACCGGTACCGAATTCCATGTCCACATAATCATCGGCGATGATCTTCAGGCTCAAATCATCGCGGAAGGGGTGCGGCAGCTCCTTACCCACCAGGTGGGCGTAGCGCTCGTCGTCGGGGTGGACGGCGATGGCGACGTCACCCAGCATGGTTTCCACACGGGTGGTGGCAACGATGAGGTGCGGTTCGTCGTCGTTCAGCGAACCATAACGAATGGACACGAGCTCGCCCTCGACGTCCTTGTACACGACCTCGATATCGGACACCGCAGTCTCCAGCACCGGGGACCAGTTGACCAGACGGTTAGCCTGGTAGATCATGCCCTCGTCGTAGAGGGTCTTGAAGATGGTCTGCACGGCGCGGGAGAGGCCATCATCCAGGGTGAAGCGCTCGCGGGACCAGTCCACCGAGTCACCGATGGCGCGCATCTGGTTCTGGATGGTGCCGCCGAACTCTTCCTTCCACTCCCAGACCTTGTTGATGAATTCTTCGCGCTCATAGTCCCAGCGCTTCTTTCCCTCCTGCTCACGCAGGCGGGCCTCCACCTTGGTCTGGGTGGCGATGCCGGCGTGGTCAGCGCCCGGCAGCCACAGGGTGGCATAGCCCTGCATGCGCTTGCGGCGAATGATGGAGTCGATCAGAGTGTGGTCCAGGGCGTGGCCCATGTGCAGCTGGCCGGTGACGTTCGGCGGCGGCAGCACGATGGAATAAGGCTCCGCCTCCGAGGAAGCATCCGGGGTGAAGTAACCGGCGCTTACCCAGCCTTCGTAGAGGTCCTTCTCTACTGCCTGCGGCTCCCAGGACTTGGGAAGCTGGTCCGCGCGGTTGGTGCCAACGAGTTGCTCTTTATTCTGATCAGTCACCTGGCCAACTCTACCCTGTGCGTCAACTGGCACCAGCGCCGTGTCTAGAGTAAGGGCATGTCTCACAACCCTGGCCGCCGCGCCCGTCTCCGCACCCGCCATTTCGCCCGCTCTAAAGAAAACTCTCAGGCCTTCGCGTGCCTGACGAGCTATGACTGCATGACCGCCGAAATCTTCGATGAAGCCGGGGTGGATCTCCTGCTCGTCGGCGATTCTCTGGCCAACGTGGTCCTGGGCCGCGAAACCACGCTCTCGCTCACCCTGGATGAGATGATCCCCCTCGCCCGCGCGGTGGTTGCATCGACCTCCCGTGCCTTCGTGGTGGTGGACCTTCCCTTTGGCTCCTATGAGGACGGCCCCTCCCAGGCACTCGAGACCGCGGTGCGCGTCATGAAGGAAACCGGCGCGCAGGCCGTGAAACTGGAGGGCGGTGCGGAGCGCGCACCGATTGTTGCCGCGCTTGTCGCCGCCGGCATCCCGGTCTGCGCCCACATTGGTTTTACGCCCCAGCAGGTCCACGCCTTGGGTGGCTTCGTAGTCCAAGGCCGGGGTGCCGGTGCGGAGAAGCTTCACGACGACGCCCGCGCCCTCGCCGAGGCCGGCGCCTTCGCCGTGGTGCTGGAGATGGTCCCGGCAGCCCTTGCTGAGCAGGTGACCAAGGAGCTGCCTATCCCCACCATTGGCATCGGCGCCGGCGCGCAGACCGACGGTCAGATTCTGGTGTGGACCGATGCCTTCGGCCTGGGCGGGCCCAAGGCGCCGCGATTTGTGCGCCGCTACGCGAATCTGCGCGGCGCACTGCTGGAGGGCGCGAAGGAGTACGTGTCCGATGTGAACGAACGCTCCTTCCCCAACGCCGAGGAGTCCTTCGAGGACTAAGGTCTTAAGCCATGCAGATCCTGAAAACTAAATCCGAACTCCGTGCCTTCCGCGCGGCAACGTCCGGCTCCGTGGGCTTGGTGCCCACGATGGGCGCGCTTCACGACGGCCACGCTTCCCTCATTCGCCGCGCCCGCGAAGACAACGACACCGTGGTGTGCTCGGTCTTTGTCAATCCCCTCCAGTTCACAGACCTGGGCGATTGCGAAGACTACCGCGCCTACCCGCGCACTCTCGAGGCGGATGCCGCGCTGCTGGACTCGTTGGGAGTCGATGCGGTCTTCGCCCCCAGCGTGGAGGAGATGTACCCGGGTGGTACCCCGCGGGTGTGGGTGCGCACGGGTGAGATGGGCTCGGTCTTGGAAGGTGCCTCGCGCCCCGGCCACTTCGACGGCGTAGCCACCGTGGTGAGCAAGCTGTTTCACCTTGTCGCACCGGACCGCGCTTATTTTGGGCAAAAGGATGCGCAGCAAGTAGCCATCATCCGTCGCCTGGTGGCGGACCTCGATGTGCCGCTGGACATCATCAGCGTGCCCATCGTGCGCGCAACGGACGGCGTGGCCGAGTCCAGCCGCAATGCACGCCTCAGTGCCGCCGAGCGTGAGCAGGCGGTCGCCCTATCCCAGGCGCTCTTCGCGCTGCAGGATGGCGCCTCGCTCAAAGAAGCCGAGGCCCAGCTCGCCACCTCCCCCGGCGTGACGGTGGATTACCTCACCGTGGTGGACCCAGCCACGCTCGAGCCCGTAGATACACAACACCGGCCCGCCTTGGCGCTGGTTGCAGCGCAGGTGGGGCCGGTGCGACTCATCGATAACTTGGTGCTGGAGGCTTAGCCCTTCAGCAGGTGGGCTACGGCCTCGCGCTCCTCACGCAGCTCCTGCACGGAGGCCTCGATGCGCTCCTTCTGGAAGTCACTAAGCTCCAGGCCTTGGACGATTTCCCACTTTCCGTCGCGGGAGACGGTGGGGAAACCTGCGACGAGCCCCTCGTCCACGCCATAGGAACCATCCGAAACGATGGCGGCGGTGCGCCAATCCTCGGTGCCATGGATCCAATCGTGCATGTGATCCACCGCGGCGGATGCTGCGGAGGCTGCCGAGGAGCGGCCACGCACGGCGATGATCTCGGCGCCGCGCTTGGCCACCTTCGGAATCATCTCCTCCTTGTACCAGGTCTCATCTACCTCGGCGTTGGAGTAGGTCAGGTCCGGGAACTGGGAGGCGGAGTGGTTGCCCCAAACGGCAACCTTGGTCAGCTCCGCGGTGGGCACGCCCGTCTTGAGGGACACCTGGCTCAGCGTGCGGTTGTGGTCCAGACGCATGAGCGCGCTGAACTGGCTCGGGTCCAGGTCCGGAGCGCTGTTCGCGGCGATATAGGCGTTGGTGTTGGCCGGGTTGCCCACGACGAGGACGCGAACGTCGCGTGCGGCGACGGCGTTCAGCGCCTTGCCCTGCACAGTGAAGATAGCGCCGTTAGCCTCCAACAGGTCAGCGCGCTCCATACCCTTGGTGCGCGGGCGGGAGCCCACGAGGAAAGCGGCCTTGGTGTCCTTGAAGGCCACCTCCGGATCATCGGTGACGGTAATGCCGCGAAGGAGCGGGAAGGCGGAGTCATTAAGTTCCATGGCCACGCCCTCAGCGGCACCAACGGCGTCCGGGATTTCCAGCAATGCGAGTTCAACTGGAGTGTCCTTGCCATAGACATCGCCGGCAGCGATGCGCCACAGCAGGGAGTACGCGATGTTGCCGGCGGCGCCGGTCACGGTGATCTTGACGGGTTGAGAAGCAGTCATGTGTGAATCCTTTCGGCTGGGTACTCACTTCCCCACCCTAGTCCCGTTTTTCGCCCCCATGGGGTGTGATTTTACCCCCGAAAGATGCGAGTTCTTTGCACTTGAACTCCATGGCCGTCTTTTTTCGGCATAGTGGACAACTGTACGCATATTCATCGACTAGACGGGACTTTCCATGAGCACTGAGACTGCAACGGTCGACTCCGGCTCTGTTGAGCACGTGATCGATGTTGCGATAGCGCAGTTTTCTGAGCACGGTTATGCCGATACCAAGCTCGAAACCGTGTCGAAGCTGTCTGGAATGTCCAAGCGCATGATCCATTACTACTTCGGGGATAAAAAGGGCCTCTACCAGCAGGCATTGGCTGCAGCTGCCCAGCGGCTCAACCCTCCGGAGGGCAGCTTGGAAATCAATTCCGCGGTCCCGGTAGAGGGCGTGCGCACTTTGGTGGACTGGATGTTCCGCCAGCACGTGGACAACCCGGAGGCCATCCGGATGCTGACGATGGAGTCCTCTCACAGTGTGCTGGAGTCCTCGCACGCGCTTGTCGACGTTTCAGCGATCTCCCTCCACCTCGACAGGCTGCTTATGCTGGGCCAAGATTCCGGCGCCTTCCGCCCGGGCATTTCTGCGAACGATATCTTCACTCTGATTTCGGCGCTGACGATGTACCGGGTGACAAATCACGCGATGATGAGCAATCTGCTCGACATCGATATGCACACCCACAACAACACCGAGGGTCTGCACCGCATGGCCGTCGATGCCGTGCTGGCCTTCCTCACGGCGAACATCCCCGACATTGGCTTTGAGTCCTACCTCAAGCAGAACGAGACCGAGCTGGAAGCCGAATCCGCGCCCTTGGACGTCTACTCCACCGAGGACGAAGGCGACGTGTCCCGGGACCTCTACGAGTAGAACCCTCTTCCCAGCACCGGGCGAGCAATAAAACCACAGTAAAGGAACCATTTACCCGCCGGCCCGTGCATAATCCCAGGTCACGATCTCGCGCCATAGCTAAATGGTCCCACTCATCTGGTTCCTTTGCCCCCCCCAGCACGAAGATGGCATCTGACAGACGGCGTTTTTAGGCCTGAAAACGCCTTTTAGACAGCGCAAGAGGCATCTTCAGCCGTGAAGATGCCTTTTATAAGATGCCGTTTAGGCGGATTCCTTCGCCTCATCCGAGTACACGAACTCCGGCTCGCCGCCGTCAGTCACGCAGTCCTGCGTGATGTGGACGCTGGCAATGTCCTCGCGGTCCGGAAGGTCATACATGATGGGAACGAGCAGCTCCTCCATGATGGCGCGTAGGCCGCGGGCACCGGTCTTGCGCTCGAGTGCTAGCTCGGCAATTGCCTCCAGCGCCGCATCCTCGAAGTGCAGCTCCGCACCATCCATACTGAACAGGCGCTGGTACTGCTTGACCAGGGAGTTCTTCGGTTCCACCAATACCTTAACCAGCGATTCGCGGTCCAGGTTGTCCACCGTGGCAACCACCGGAAGGCGGCCGATGAATTCCGGGATGAGGCCGAACTTCACCAGGTCCTCTGGGCGCACCTGGGAGAAGAAGTCGACGGACTCCTTCTCGTCCTTGCTCTCCAGCTTGGCGCCGAATCCCACGCCCTTCTTGCCCACGCGCTCCGAAATCACCTTGTCCAAGCCCGCGAAAGCACCGGCCACGATGAAGAGGATATTCGTGGTATCCAGCTGGATGAACTCCTGGTTCGGGTGCTTACGTCCACCCTGCGGCGGAATGGCCGCCACGGTTCCCTCGAGGATCTTCAACAGCGCCTGCTGCACGCCCTCACCGGACACATCGCGGGTAATCGAGGGGTTCTCCGACTTGCGGGAGATCTTGTCCACCTCATCGACGTAGATGATGCCGTGCTGCGCGCGCTCCACATCAAAGTCCGCAGCCTGCAGCAGCTTGAGCAGGATGTTCTCAACATCCTCGCCCACGTAACCGGCCTCGGTCAGGCTCGTGGCATCCGCGATGGCAAAGGGGACGTCGAGCAAACGCGCCAGGGTCTGCGCCAGGTAGGTCTTGCCGGAGCCCGTCGGGCCCAGCATCAGGATGTTGGATTTGGCAATCTCCACCTCTTCATCCTGAGTCTTCTTCCGACGGCCCTCCAGGCCGGCGGCTTCCTCAGCCTTGATGCGCTTGTAGTGGTTGTACACAGCCACCGACAACACACGCTTGGCCTGGTCTTGGCCGATGACATACTTATCCAGAAAAGCCGAAATCTCCGAAGGACGCGGAAGGCGCATTTCCTTCTCTTCGTCCGCCTCAGCCTGAGCCGCGCCGAGCTCCTCTTCGATGATTTCGTTGCAGAGCTCGATGCACTCGTCACAGATGTAGACGCCGCCGCCGGCGATAAGCTTCTTCACCTGCTTCTGACTCTTTCCACAGAAGGAACACTTGAGCAGGTCAGCGCTTTCTTGCATACGTGCCATGAAGGCCTTTCAACTCTTTTCTCTGGGGTTGGGTGGAGCGATTTTACCGCAGTCCATTCCACTCTAGTAAACCACCCAGACCCGAGCGCTATTCCTCGCGCGGCGGCGCGCCACTGAATTTAAAACGGCAGTTAATGGACATAGACAGAGCGGTTCACTAACTTACATCGAAACCTCTCCATCAGCAGAAAGACTTTCATGGACATCCGCGAACTCATCGACCGCTCCCCCATGGGCGCGCGCCAGTGGCTCATCATCGCCATCGCCCTCTTCCTCAACACTCTCGACGGCTACGACATGGTGGCCATGGCCTTCGGCGCCGGACCTGTCAGCGAAGAGTTCGCCTTGTCCAATTCCTCCCTAGGCTGGCTCCTCTCCGCCGCGCTTATCGGTATCGGCCTCGGTTCCTTCTTCCTTGCCCCGCTAGCTGACCGCCTCGGGCGCACCACACTGATTACCGTCTCACTCATCATCGACCTCGTCGGCCTCGTTCTCACCGCCCTCGCGCCAACGTTTAGCCTTCTCCTCTTCTTCCGCCTCATCACCGGCATTGGCGTCGGCGGCGTCCTCGTCTGCGTCACCGTCCTCGTCAGCGAGTATTCCAACCTGCGCTTCCGCGGACTGGCCGTCGCCATTTATGCCTCCGGCTACGGCCTTGGTGCATCCTTCTGCGGTGTTATCGCATCAACCTTCGATAGCTGGCAACCCATCTTCTGGGTCGGCGCAACGCTCACCGTCGTGGCCCTTATCCTCACGGTTGCTGTCGTCCCCGAGTCCGCCGACTTCCTCGCCGCCCGCGGCCGCATGGACGCCGTGCGCACCATCACCGCCAAGCTCGGCCTCAAGAGCGAGGTCAGCGTCCGCCCCCGCACCACCCACAAGGCGTCCTACAAGGACCTCATCTCCCCACAGTTCCTGCGCACCTCCATCAAGCTCTGGCTGGCATTCAGCTTCATCATGTTTGCTTACAACTTCACCTCACAGTGGACCCCGAAGCTACTTACCGCCGAGGGCCTGACTGCTCAACAAGGCATCATCGGCGGCATCATGCTCTCCTTCGGCGGGGCTATCGGCGCCATCCTCTTCGGCCTATTCACCACGCGCATCGACGCCCGCCCGCTGCTCATCGCCTTCTGTCTTGTCTCCTCCGTCGTCCTCGTCGGCTTCATCAACTCCACCGCCGTGCCCACCCTCATGTTCGCCCTCGGTGTCGGCGTAGGCCTTAGCCTCAACGCCTGCATTTCCGGCCTCTATACCGTCACCCCGGAGGTCTACCCTTCCGCACTGCGCACCACGGGAACGGGCGCCGCCATCGGCATCGCCCGCGTCGGCGCCACCCTCGCGCCTATCCTGGCCGGCTACCTCCTCGAAACAGGCTGGACCCCGACGGGCCTCTACACCCTCGCTGGTGTTACCGCGGTGCTGGCCGCGCTCTCCCTCATCGGCGTGCGTGCCTACACGGCGACCACCGAGCAGACAGCGCCCCAGACCGTGGCGGCCTAGGCTGGAAGGTGCACATAGCCCCAACCACTGAGGAGCACCACATGTTTGATCTTCAGGACCACGTCGCCATCGTCACCGGCGGCGCCGCCGGAATCGGCCGCGGCATCGTCAGCGCTCTGCGCGAAGCCGGCGCGACCGTCATCATCGCTGACCTCAACGAAGAAGCCGCACACAAAACCGCCGAAGAACTCGGCGCGGACGCCCTGCTTGTCGACGTCACCTCGCGCGACTCCGTCCGCACCCTTTATGGGGACGTCGTCAAGCGCTATGGCCGCATCGACATTGTCTGTTCCAACGCCGGTGTCTTCCCCAACTGCCCGCTCGAGGACATGAGCGACGAGCAGTGGGACACCATGTTCGCCATCAACACGCACGGTACCTTCACCGTGGTGCAGGAGGCGCTGCCTTACATGAAGAAGGCGGGCTACGGGCGCATCGTCATCACGACGTCTATCACCGGCTCGCACACCGGTTACCCAGGCTGGGCGCACTACGGCGCTTCGAAGGCCGCGCAGCAGGGCTTCATGCGCTCCGCCGCCCTGGAAGTGGCGCGCGATGGCATCACCATCAATGGAGTTCTACCAGGCAACATCCTCACCGAGGGTTTGGAGGGCCAGGGTCAGGAGTACCTCGACCAGATGGCGCGCTCCATTCCCATGCACCGTTTAGGGTCCCCGCGCGATATCGGCAATGCCGCAGCCTTCCTCGCTTCCCGCGAAGCCGGATACATTACCGGTCAGACCCTCATCATCGACGGCGGCCAAATCCTCCCCGAATCCCCCGAGGCCATCCTGCCACCCTACGAGGCCTAAGCGCGACTAAAGCCCCGCTTCCTTTCGGATAGCGGGGCTTTAATTCTGCTCAGTTAAGCGTTGAGCTTGCGGTAATCAAAGACGGTATCGATGAGACCGTATTCGACTGCTTCCTGTGCGGTGAGGATCTTGTCGCGGTCGGTATCGATGCGCACCTGCTCGGCGGTGCGGCCGGTGTGCTCCGCCAAGGTTTGCTCCATGAGGCGGCGCATGCGCTCGATCTCGTTGGCCTCGATCTCGAGGTCCGAGACCTGGCCCTGCGTGCCCTGGGTGCGCGGCTGGTGAATCAGCACGCGGGAGTTCGGCAGAGCGGCGCGCTTGCCCGGAGCACCGGCGGCCAGCAACACGGCGGCAGCGGAAGCAGCCTGGCCCAGGCAGACGGTCTGCACGTCAGGACGCACGTAGCGCATGGTGTCGTAGATAGCCATCAGCGCGGTGAAGGAGCCACCCGGGGAGTTGATGTACATCGTAATGTCGCGATCCGGATCCTGGGATTCCAGGACCAGCAGCTGCGCCATGATGTCGTTGGCGGAGGTGTCATCGACCTGGGTGCCCAGGAAGATGATGCGCTCTTCAAAGAGCTTGGAATACGGGTTGGTGGTCTTCGATCCCTGTGCGTTCTGCTCAATGAACTCCGGCAGAACGTAGCGGGAAGAAGGCATCTGAAGGTTCGACATAGTGATAAAGCTCCTTGTTCCCTAGTTGGTGATAGGACCGTTGACGGACTCGATGACGTGGTCGACGATGCCGTATTCCTTGGCCTGCTGGGCGGTAAACCAGCGGTCGCGGTCCGAATCCTTGGTGATTTGCTCGAAGGTCTGGCCAGTGTGCTCAGCGATGAGCTCAGCCATCTCACGCTTGGTCTGCGCGAACTGCTCAGCCTGGATGGCGATATCTGCAGCGGTACCACCCACACCAGCGGAAGGCTGGTGCATCATGATGCGGGCGTGCGGCAGCGCGTAGCGCTTGCCCTTGGTGCCACCAGACAGGAGGAACTGGCCCATCGAAGCAGCCAGGCCCATGCCATAGGTAGCCACATCGCACGGCGAGTACTTCATCGTGTCGTAGATTGCCATGCCCGCGGTAACGGAGCCACCCGGCGAGTTGATATAAAGCGAAATATCGCGCGTGGGGTCCTCTGCAGACAGCAGGAGGATCTGGGCGCACAGTTTGTTGGCAATCTCATCATCCACCTGGGTTCCCAGGAAGATAATACGCTCGCGCAGCAGGCGCTCATACACGCTATCGCTCAGATTCATACCCGTAGACGACGAGTTCATTGAAATCTTCTCAGACATTAATGGTTCTCCTTCAAGTGAAGAATGCTTTAACTGGCCCCACCTTACCGGCATTCCTCTCAAACTTGGCCTCTGTTCGCTATGAGCGTTGGGGCGCAGCACCAAAGGCGCATACGGAAGCTGGGTTAACATTTGCTCATGTCTGTTTCCGAGCTATCCACCAGTACCCAGAACTATTTGAAAGCAATCTGGGGGCTAAAGGAATGGTCGTCCGAGCCCGTTACCGCCACACTTATAGCGAAACAGTTGGGACTCAAGCTCTCCTCGGTTTCCGATGCAGTGCGCAAAATGTCGAAGCAAGGGCTCGTGTCACACACGCCCTATGGCTCTGTGGAGTTAACCGAACTTGGCAGGCAGTACGCATTGGTCATGGTGCGCCGCCACCGATTGCTTGAGTCTTTTTTGGTTCAAGCATTGGACTACACGTGGGACGAAGTCCATAATGAAGCCGAAAATCTCGAACACGCGGTGTCCGACATGCTCATAGAACGTGTAGATAAGTTCCTTAATTACCCCACTAGGGATCCGCACGGCGATCCTATCCCTACGGTTGATGGACAGATCACAATCCCCAGTGCGCACCGTCTCACCGACAGCGGTGCGCAACCGCAAGTGACCGTGGAACGCATTTCTGATTCCGACCCACAACTGCTGAAGTTCCTTGAAGAGCGCGGCATTGTCACAGGGGCTGTTCTTAGCACGCGCGAGGGAGCGCCCTTTTCAGACTCTCTCGAAATACAGGTGGCCGGCAGCACTCAGTGGGTAGTACTTGGACGCCCAGCTACCGACGCAGTGTTTGTAGCACACCACAGCCTTTAGACCTTCCCCTTTGTATTAACCCTACCCTCACCTGCCCTTTTCAAAACTACGTTAGACCGTAGTTGCAACTACGGCATTGCGTAGTTAGTCTTTTCGAATATCACCTATCCCACTTATGGCTAAGGCCAGGATGAGCAGGATTGCCATGTCAGACTCACCAGATTTGGTGTACTTTTCCAGCGTTTCAGAAAACACAAAAAGATTCGTTGAACGCTTAGATAGACCCGCGGTGCGCATTCCACTGCGCCCCAAGAAAACCGGGATGATCCAGGTTTCACACCCGTACGTACTCATCGTTCCCACCTACGGCGGAGGCTCGCTCAAACGCGCAGTCCCTAAACAGGTCATCGACTTCCTCAATGACCCAATCAACCGCTCCTTTATCCGGGGCGTTATTACCTCAGGGAATACCAACTTCGGAAGTGCTTACTGCGTCGCCGGACGCATCATTTCCGCCAAGTGCCACGTACCGGAGCTGTATCACTTCGAGCTTCTCGGCACACAGAAGGACATCGCCGCCGTAAAGCAGGGCCTTCAGAAGTTTTGGGAGCAGCAAAAGCAGCTAACGATGACACCCCATTAATCCCCCGCAAGATGAAGAACCCATCCGCATCACACAGATTGGAAGACACAATGTGGCCTCTCGATGCCACCCCCACACAACCTCATGGCACTACGCTCCGCACCGCTTCAGCAAACAATGCCGGCGGTGTCGGCAAGCGCAAGAGCTACCACGCACTCAACGCGCAGCTGAACTTGTTCGACGCTTCTGGAAAAATCCAGTTTGACAAGGACATTCAGGCAGCACAAGACTATGTCACGCACCATGTCGCTCCCCGCATGCATCAGTTCGATTCCACCAAGCAACGCTTGGAATGGTTGGTTGATAACGAGTACTACGAGCGGGATTTCCTTGAGCTTTATGATGACGCCTTTCTGTGCGCCATGTATGACAGAGCTCATCGAGCTAAGCACCAGTTCCGCACCTTCCTCGGCGCATTTAAGTTCTTTACTTCATATGCACTGAAAACCTTTGATGGCTCCCGATTCCTAGAAGGCTACGAAGAACGCGTCGCCACCACAGCTTTATACCTTGCACAGGGCGACGAAGAGCTCGCAGAAAAGCTGGTGGATGACATCATGACAGGACGATTCCAGCCCGCCACCCCTACTTTTCTCAACGCAGGCAAAGCCCAGCGCGGCGAAATGGTCTCCTGCTTCCTCCTGCGAATCGAAGACAATTTGGAGAGCATTGGTCGCAGCGTGAACTCTGCACTGCAACTATCAAAGCGCGGTGGTGGAGTGGCCTTGTTACTGAGCAACCTGCGCGAATCCGGAGCCCCGATCAAAAAGATAGAGAACCAGGCTTCCGGCGTAGTCCCAGTCATGAAGATTCTCGAAGATAGCTTCAGCTATGCCAACCAATTGGGCGCCCGGCAGGGCGCTGGAGCCGTCTACCTGCATGCGCACCATCCAGATATTCTTCGCTTCCTGGATACCAAGCGGGAAAATGCCGATGAGAAAGTCCGCATCAAGACTCTTTCGCTGGGGGTTGTTATTCCAGATATAACCTTCCGTCTGGCCAAAGAGAACAAAGATATGCATCTTTTTAGCCCGTATGACATCACTCGCGAGTACGGCGTAGCCATGTCTGACATGTCCATCACCGAGTACTACGACGAGTTGGTTGCCAATCCGCGAATTTCTCACACGACCATTAAGGCCCGCGAGTTTTTCACCACGCTGGCTGAGCTTCAGTTTGAATCCGGATACCCCTACATCCTCTTTGAGGATACGGTCAACCGCGCTAATCCCCTCAAAGGACATATCAATATGTCCAATCTGTGTAGTGAAATCCTCCAGGTCAATACGCCATCCACCTACGGCGCCTCAGGTAACTACACCACCGTTGGCCAGGACATTTCCTGCAATCTAGGGTCGCTCAACATCGCTAAAGCTTTTGAATCACCGGACTTTGGGGAAACTGTTGAAACCGCGGTGCGCGCTCTCACGAAGGTCTCAGACCTAACAAATATCGAAGCTGTTCCTTCCATCGCTCACGGTAATGCATCCATGCATGCCATCGGGTTGGGTCAAATGAATCTCCACGGTTTCCTGGCTTCCAAGCGTATTCCTTATGGCTGCGCCGAAGCACTGGACTTTACAAATATCTATTTCCTGACCGTGACCTATCATGCGCTCCGTGCATCCCATGCACTCGCGGTTGAGAAAGGTCAACGATTCACTGGCTTTGAAGAATCCACCTATGCCACTGGCGTCTACTTCGACAAGTACATCGACCAAGACTGGGCGCCGGCCACTGACCACGTAAAACAGCTATTCCATGAGGCTGGCGTGCAGATTCCTCAACGCGAGGATTGGCTACGCCTCAAGAACCAAGTGATGCAAGACGGCATCTACAACGCCTACTTGCAGGCAGTTCCACCCACTGGATCAATTTCCTACATCAATGACTCCACCGCGTCCATACACCCGATTGCCTCCAAGATTGAAATACGCAAGGAAGGCCGCTTGGGGCGCGTGTACTACCCCGCACCGGAAATGACCAACGACAACTTGGAGTATTTCGATGACTCCTACACCGTGGGGTACGAAAAAATCATCGACACCTACGCTATGGCCACCCAACACGTGGACCAAGGGCTTTCCCTGACTTTGTTCTTCACCGCTGATACCACCACGCGGGACATCAACAAGGCACAAATCTATGCCTGGAAAGCCGGAATCAAGACCTTGTACTACATCCGTTTACGCCAACCTGCACTCCAGGGAACCGAGGTCGAAGGCTGCGTTTCCTGTGCTCTGTAGGAACACGGTCCTCCCCTTGTCTACAACCATTCACTCAGAAAGAAGGAAGCTATGTCTTCAACATCGAACAGTGCTGAACTAACCAGCATTTCAGTTACCCCGCCGAGCTACCGGCATGATCCTTCAGCCCGCATCCGCGCCATCAATTGGAACCGGGTGAGCGATGACAAGGATCTTGAAGTGTGGAACCGTCTCACCGCTAATTTTTGGTTGCCAGAGAAGGTCCCGCTTTCTAATGATCTCCCGGCGTGGCAGAAGATGACGCCCGAGGAACGCAACCTCACCATGCGGGTGTTCACGGGACTCACCACCCTGGATACTGTCCAGGCCACTGTGGGAGAAATCTGTCAGATTCAAGATGCCCGCACCGAACACGAGGAGGCCGTGTATACCAACATCGCCTTCATGCAGTCAGTCCATGCCCGTTCTTACTCTTCAGTGTTTTCTACCCTGAGCAGTACAAAGGAAATTGATGAAGCATACCGCTGGGCGGTGAATAATGACCTTCTCCAGGCACGCGCCAAGAAAGTGCTCGCGCACTATTTTGGGCCGGATCCACTCAAACGCAAGGTGTCATCGACGCTGCTTTCCTCGCTGCTTCTCTACGCGGGTTTCTATCTTCCCTTGCACTTTTCTGTCCACGCCACCCTGACAAATACGGCAGACATGATTCGCCTCATTCTGCGTGACAAGGCAGTGCACGGCTACTACTCGGGTTACAAGTATCAGCGCGGTCTGGAATCCACGACCCCGCTACGGCAGAAGGAAATGCATGATTTCACCATTTCTTTGCTCGAAGAGCTTTATGCACTAGAGCTGGACTATTCCGGCGAGCTATATGAGCCTTTGGGACTCATGGATGACGTAGCCGTGTTCGTTCGCTATAACGCCAACAAGGCACTCATGAATTTGGGCTACCCGGATTATTTCCCGCCCGAAGAAACGGAAGTGAACCCAGAAATCCTCGCCGCCCTAGCCCCCGGAGCAGATGAGAACCATGACTTCTTCTCTGGATCTGGTTCCTCCTATGTCATTGGTACTGCTGAAGAAACGAGTGATGATGACTGGGATTTCTAAACCTTTTCCGCGACCGGACCAAGGAAGCTGGCTTGAGACCATCGCGCTGTTTGAAGCCATCCGCGAAGGAAACCAACCCGCAGCCATGCGGCTTTTGAATACATCCGCCGCACGAGAGGCCGTCCTCGGGGGGCTTCTAGGGCTCATCGAGCTGTACTTCCGCCATGAAGAAGGAGACAAAGTAGATGGCTTCCTCACTGCCGCCCACGCTGCCGGCCCACCACCGGCCTTTGGCTGCAAGCCCTTTCTCCCATGACCACGTCTCCCTACACCCAACTAAGAAAGAAGGTTTACCATGACCACCCCACGTATCAGCGTTATCGTCGGCAGCCTGCGGCGAGGGTCATTTACACGCAAGATTGCACACGAGGTGCTCACGATGATCCCTGAAGACTACGAGGCAAACATCGTGGAAATCCGTGACTTGCCGCTCTATGACTTCGACTACGATGACCCCGCCGTCACGGACAAGCCCACTCCGGCTGAGTACACCACTTTTCGCGAGTCCATCAAGAACTCGAGCGGGATCCTCTTCATTACGCCAGAGAACAACCGCACTATCCCCGCCTGCCTCAAAAACGCAGTGGACATCGGCTCTAAACCCAACTCAGATGTGGCGTGGAAGCACCTTCCCGCAGGTATCATTAGCCACTCTGTAGGCCGCATGGGCGGCTACAGTTCACAGAAGAACCTTCGCCTCGCCCTGTCCTACTTCGATATGCCGCTTCCGGGTCAGCCCGAAGTATTTCTGGGTCAATCCCCCACCCTTTTCGAAGAGTCCGGACATCTCAATGAACGCACCGCAGACTTTGTCAAGGATTACGTTATGCGCTTCCTGCAGCTAACCGACAAGGCCTTTAGAGCCACGAACGGCTAGCGGTATCCCCAGCCAACACCCATCACGCCCTCTACGAAGTACTCAAAGACTCCTAGAGGGCGTTCACAATGACACAAACCCCGGATTCAGGCTCATCCTTGAGTTACCTGAATCCGGGGTTTCACGCGCGCTCGCCACCACACATGTGGCAGCGGCGCATTACAAGCGGGAGATTACTTCTCCTCGGAAGCTTCAGCCTCGTCCTCATCGATCTCACCGAAGTACTGGTCAACATCAACCTTGTTGCCAGCCTCGTCGGTGACCTCTGCACGGCAGATAGCCATAGCCAGGGCCTTGCCGCGGCGCACGTCAGAGAACAGGTTGCCCAGCTGGTTGCTGGACTGCAGCTGCTGGATGAACTGGTTCGGGTCCATGCCGTAGGACTGCGCGGTGAACAGGATGTGGTCGGTCAGCTCCTGCTGGGACACCTCCGGCTCCTCAACCTCAGCGAGTGCGTCCAGGAAGAGCTGGGTGCGCACGGATTCCTCAGCGGACTTGCGCGCATCAGCGTCGAACTCTTCGCGGGTGGTGCCCTGCGCCTCAAGCAGCTGAGCCAGAGCCTTCTCGTCGTGAGCCAGCTGACCCATGACCTGGTGCAGCTGAGCGTGGACCTGCTCGTCCACCACGGAGGCGGGGAGCTCAAAGTCAACGTCGGCAAGCGCGGCCTTGAGGACCTCATCGCGGATGGCGGCAGCCTGCTCGGACTTCTTGGACTCCTCGACGCGGGTCTTGGTGTCCTCGCGCAGCTCGTCAATGGTGTCGAACTCGGAGGCCATCTGTGCGAACTCGTCGTCGAGATCCGGCAGCTTGCGCTCCTTGGTCTGCTGGACGTGGACCTTCACGGTGGCCTCGTCGCCCTCGTGCTCACCGGACTGGATGGTGGTGGTGAACTCGTTGTCCTCGTCGGTCTTCATGCCGCGCAGAGCGGTGTCGAGGCCCTTGATCAGGTTGTCGTCGCCGATGCGGTAGGTCATGCCCTCGTGGGAAGCCTCGTCCAGCTTGGTGCCGTCAACCTCGGTGGTGATGTCGATGATGGCGTAGTCACCGGTCTTCATCTTGCGCTTGGTGTCCTTGAGCTCACCGAAGCGGGAAGCCAGGTCCTCGAGCGCCTTGTCGACGTCCTCTTCGGAAGTCTCCAGCGCCGGCACCTTAACGGAAATCTTGGAGAAGTCCGGCACCTCGAACTCGGGGCGGATATCTACCTCAGCGGTGAACTCGACGAAGTCGTTGTCCTCCAGCTTGGCAATGTCGATCTCCGGCTGACCAATAACCTTGAGATCGTTTTCGGTAACGGCCTGCTCGTAGCGGGACGGCAGCATGTCGTTGACTACCTGCTCGAGGATGGGGCCACGACCAAAGCGGGCGTCGATAAGCTGGCGCGGAGCCTTGCCCTTACGGAAGCCCGGGATGGAAACCTGCTGCGCGATCGCCGCGTAGGCCTGAGCGATTTCCTTGTCCAGCTCAGCGAACGGAACGTTGACGGTGAGCTTGACGCGGGTATCGCTCAGCTTGTCTACGGTGGTCTTCACGAGAAACTCTCCTGATTGTGATCGTCTAAAAATGTAATGAAGGGGCCTGGATGCGTGTCCAGGCCCCCATACGTCGGGGCGACAGGATTTGAACCTGCGACCCCCTGCTCCCAAAGCAGGTGCGCTACCAAGCTGCGCCACGCCCCGTATGGAAAGCCTCTGCGCCCGGAAGCTCCGAACGCAGCTGCGCTTCATACTGGGGCTAGTGTACCGATAGCCGCTTGACTATCCCAACACCGGCCCCATTTTATGTTCATTTATGCATGTCAAAGGATGTTTCACCGCTTAGAAGTCGAAGTCGAAATCAAACATTCCGCCATCGCCTCCGTCGCCACCAAAGAGGCCATCGAAGAAGCCACCATCGTCGCCTCCCCCGGCATCGCCAGAGCCCATATCACCGGCTCCGTCCAGGGCACCGCCGTCCATGCCTTCAGCGCCGCCGAGGTCTCCACCCCAGTCGCCGCTTTCAGCCGCCGCGGCGGAGTAGCCGACGCCGGACATGCCCGCGAACATGGCGTTGAACATCATGGAGTAACCCACCATCCACACGCCGGTGGTCAACGCATCAGCCCACCACGGGCGCGAGTACCAACCGGCCGGGACCGGGCGCCCAGCCACGACACCGCCCGGGTAGTAGTTCGGGGTTTGTGCAGATGCGCTTGGCGACGCCGTCAGCGTCTCCCCGTTTGCTTCCACCGTGCGGGTTTCCGTGACCTTGCCGGCCTGGCGCTGGCCCTCCAGCGGCGGGAGTTCGGGGCCTGGGTCCATGCCCATAATCTCGCGCGCGGCCGCCACATAGTACAGCCCCTCCAGCGCGGACTCCCGCGCGAGGTGCGCTTGCTTGGCGGTGGTGGCGCGGGAAATCGCCGAGTTGGCGGCGGTAAAACGCTCGGAGGCATCCGCCATGGCCTGCTGGGAGGCAGTATCCGTGCCGCTCAAGTTCATCACCTGACCACCGAGACGCTCAGTCCAGCGGCGCGCATCCGCCATCGCATCCTCGAAACGCTGGGATTCTCGCAGCTCTTGCTGCTTCTTCCCGTTGCGCGAGGACAGGAACCATGCGCCGCCACCGACGACGAGGATAAGGAGCAATAACGAGCTCACGAAAGCACCACTTTCATCTCAGAGTTGAATTGCGTGTCGAACTATGTGTTGTTTTGCTTGTACGCCTACCCAAACTAACGCGCTTTACCCCGCTTAAGTTCCCATTTTCCTTTCAGCGCCCGCGTGCGCTAAAGTAGTCGGCACGCCGATTCAACGGCTTTCAACGTTGAGACTTTCAAAGTCAAGACCTTGAAAGTTGAAGATTGCCGGTTGTGGGAATGTCGTATAGTGGCTAATACCTCAGCCTTCCAAGCTGAAGACGCGGGTTCGATTCCCGTCATTCCCTCCAAGGAAAAGCCGCGCTAACCACCTAATTTAGGTCGTTGGTGCGGTTTTAATCGTTTTCTGCACGGATGACCAAGCTCTGCGTAGAGTGGGCCGCATGACTGTACCTAATATCAAATTGCACGATGGAAACTCCATCCCGCAGCTCGGCTTCGGCGTCTTCAAGGTTGACCCCGACAAGACCGAAGAGCTGGTCCTCGAGGCCCTCAAGGTGGGCTACCGCCACATCGATACCGCTGCCATCTACGGCAACGAGGAAGGCGTGGGCCGCGCGATTGCCAAGTCCGGCATCCCGCGCGAGGAGCTGTTCATCACCACGAAGCTGTGGAATGACCGCCAAACCGACGCAGCCGCAGCCCTCGATGAATCTTTGGAGAAACTGGGGCTCGACTACGTTGACCTCTACCTCATCCACTGGCCCTGCCCGGACAACGGCCACTACGTCGAGGCGTGGAAGCAGCTCATCGAACTGAAGAAGGCCGGCAAGGCAAAGTCCATTGGTGTCTCCAACTTCGAACTGGAGCACCTTGACCAGCTGGAAACCCAGACTGATGAAACCCCCGTGGTCAACCAGGTAGAGCTGCACCCCTACCTGCAGCGCTGGCGCGAGCTCGATGCCTTCCGTTCCCACAAGGTGCAGATTGAGGCTTGGGGCCCACTGGGCCAGGGCAAAACCGATCTCTTTGAGCAGCCGGAAATCACCGAGCCCGCCGAGAAATACGGCGTCTCCCCCGCTCAGGTGATCATCCGCTGGCACCTACAAAATGGCGTCATCGTGTTCCCGAAGTCCGAAAACCCGGAGCGCATCGCGCAGAACTTCGATGTATTTGGCTTTGAGCTTGATGAATCCGAGATGGCCGCCATCACCGATCTCGACCTTGGGGAAGAGGGCCGCGGCGGCACTCACCCCAAGGACATGAACTAAGCCTCCGGAAGCTCCGGCGGAATGTTGGTGCGCTCGTACTCGGCAAGAATGTCGATGCGGCGCTGGTGGCGCTCGGCACGGGACCATTCCTGATCCAGGAAGGCATCCACGATGGCGAGTGCCTCCTCCTCGGAGTGCATGCGGCCGCCGATGCCGATGAGCTGGGCGTTGTTGTGCTCGCGGGCCAGGCGTGCGGTCTCCGGCGACCACGCCAGGGCGCAGCGCGCGCCCTTCACCTTGTTAGCGGCGATCTGCTCGCCGTTGCCGGAACCTCCCAGCACGATGCCGAGCGAACCCGGATCGTTGACGGTCCGCAGCGCGGCCTCAATGCAAAATGCCGGGTAGTCATCCTCGGCGTCGTACTCATGGGCACCGCAATCAATGACGTCGTGGCCCTGCTTCTTCAGGTGTTCGGCAATGACGTTCTTCGTCTCGAACCCTGCGTGGTCTGCTCCTAAATAAACGCGCATGGCCCACATCCTACCGGTCGGCGAACACGCCCGCCGACCCGTTTTAGCAATAATTCAAAATTGATATGGTGGGGCACGTCTACTCCCAAGGAAGGACCCCACTATGCCCATGACCGCACGCGTCTGCTTCCTTTACGTCGGCGCAATCCTTGTCGGCGCAGGTTTATTCGCCGCCGGTTTCTTCACCGACAACGTCTTCATTCTGCCACTTCTCTTGGACGCAGTGATGACGCTGGCCCACCTCGGCGTGGGCCTGTGGTGGCTCCTACATAAGCCACGCACCGCCGGCGGAATCACCGCCGGCGTCCTCGCGCTACTTGCAGGTGCGTCGTGGGCCACGTGGCTAGCCGCAGCCTGGGAGGAATACCAGGCGCAGAGCTATCTGCCCATCATTAACATCGCGGGACTTCCCGCTATCGTACTCACCCCTATCGTCCTGGTCTGCGTCATCGTGGCGGCAATGCGCAACCGCACGCGTTAAACCTGGGGATCCTCGGTGCGGGAGCGCTTGAGCTCGAAGAAGTAGGGGAACTGGGCGAGGCGCACGGAGGCATCGAAAAGCTCGCCAGCTTCCTCGCCGGTGGGAACGCGCGTAACGACCGGGCCGAAGAAAGCAGTATCGCCGAACTTCACCACCGGGGTGCCAACCTCATCGCCGACCTCGGAGATGCCCCGGTTGTGAAACTCGGTGAGCTTGTCATCCATCTCTTCGGTGTTGGCCACGGAGGCGAAGGTGGCGGGGAGGGAGGCGTCGTCAAGCGCCTGCTTGATGATGTCGTCGTAGGCGCCGTAACCCTTCTTGCCGCCCTGGCCCTCCGTGTGGATGCGGGTGCCCATCGCGGTGTAGAAGGCATCGACCTTGTCCGGGGCCTCCACGGCAATCTTGGCCGCCACGCGGGCAGGACCCCAGTTGGCTTCCATCATCTTCATGTACTCCGGATCCAGGTCGCGGCCCTTGTTGAGCACGGACAGGGACATCGGCTCAAAAGTCACCTCGATATCGCGGACCTTCTCCACCTCCTTAATCCAGCGCGAGGTCAGCCACGCGAAGGGGCATGAGCAGTCGAACCAGAACGTCACTTGTTGAGCCACGGTAAATCTCCTTTGTTTCTGTGGTCTTTGGCACCCCACCCTAGGCGTGTGACTACGCTGGTGCAGAGACTTAAGGTACCGAGAAAGAGGAGATACAGTACATGACCTCGATTAACCTCACCCGCGAGGAAGCCCAGCAGCGCTCCGACATGGTGGAGGTAAGCCACTACGACGTCGCCCTCGACCTCACCGGGGATGAGTTTTTCACCTCCACCACGGTGGTGAAGTTCCGAGTAAAGAAGGCCGGTTCTACGTTTATTGACTTGCGCGGTGACGAGCTTCTCGAGGTCCGCCTCAATGGCGCTCCTCTCCCCACCAGTGCTTATGACCCGACGTACGGGATCCCGCTATCGGGTTTGCAGGTGGCGGAGTATGAGCTGAAGGTCGTGGCGAAGATTCGCTATTCACGCACGGGCGAGGGCCTGCACCGCTTCGTCGACCCAGTCGACGGCGAGGCTTACCTCTACACCCAGTTCGAGACTGCCGACGCCAAGCGCGTCTTCGCCTGCTTTGACCAGCCGGATTTGAAGGCGACGTACTCGCTGGCTTTTGAGGTTCCGGAGCACTGGACGGTGATTACGAACTCCCCTATCACGCGTTCGGGCAATACCGTGCGCGCGGCGGTGGATTACCCGCTGTCGACCTACCTGGTTGCCTTGTGCGCGGGCCCGTATGTGGGCGTGAAGGATACGTGGACAGGCATGCTGGCGGAGCACTCGGAGGGCTCACCTGCTAAGTCCGTTGAGGTGCCGCTGGGGATTTACTGCCGCCCCTCCCTGCTGGAATCGCTCGACGCCGAGCGCCTGTTCACGGAGACCAAGCAGGGCTTCGATTTCTACCACCGCAACTTCGGCTTCGCCTACCCCTTTGGCAAGTACGACCAGATTTTCGTGCCGGAGTTCAACGCCGGCGCGATGGAGAACGCGGGCTGCGTGACCATTCGCGATGAGTACGTCTTTACGTCGCAAGCCTCGCACTACAAGTATGAGCGCCGCGCGGACACCATCCTGCACGAGCTGGCGCACATGTGGTTCGGTGACTTGGTGACCATGCAGTGGTGGGATGACTTGTGGCTCAACGAGTCCTTCGCCACCTGGTCGGCGGCGATTTCCCAGGCGGAGGAGACCCAGTACGACACCGCGTGGGTGACCTTTGCCAACGTGGAGAAGGCCTGGGCCTACCAGCAGGATCAGCTGCCCACGACGCACCCGATTTCCACGGATGCTTCTGATATTGAGACCGTGGAGCAGAACTTCGACGGCATCACCTACGCCAAGGGGGCGTCGGTGCTGAAGCAGCTGCAGGCCTACGTGGGCCGCGAGAACTTCTTCGCCGGGGTACGCCGCCACTTCCAGGAGCACCAGTGGTCGAACGCCACCTTCGGGGATCTGCTGCGCCACTTGGAGGAGGCCTCAGGGCGCGACCTATCCTTCTGGGCGCAGCAGTGGTTGAAGACTTCAGGAGTCAACACGCTGGGTGTGGCGCTGGAGACGGACGAGTCCGGCACCATCACCCAGGCCTTCCTCACCCAGCGCGGCGATACTTTGCGTACGCACCGCGTCGCCGTCGGCGTCTACGCCCTGCAAGGTGAGAAGGTAGTGCGCACCGAGCGCATCGAGATGGATATCGATGGCGCCTCCACCGAGATTCCGGAACTTATCGGCCGGAAGCAGACGGAAATCGACTTCGTGCTGCCTAACGACGATGACCTGACCTACTGCCTCATCGAGCTGGACGCGGGTTCCCTTGAGTTCCTGGTAGAGAATGTCGACAAGTTCGAAGACCCGATGGCCCGCACTTTGTGCTGGTCCACCGCGTGGGAGATGACCCGCGCGGGCTCGATGCGCGCCCGCGATTTCGTGGCGCTCGTGGCCCGCGGTGCGGCGGCGGAGACCGAGCTCGCCGTGCTGGAGCGCATCCTCTCCCAGGCTACAACGGCCCAGTCCACCTACGCCGACCCGGAGTGGGCAAAGGAGGATACGCAGCTTGCCGACGCCCTCCTTGAAGGCGCCCGCTCCGATGACACCGCGCGCTCCATCGTCTTCACCCAGGCGCTGGCCGGCATCAAGCTCCACGACGCCTCCCGCACCTTCTTCCAGGAGCTCCTTAAGACCTCCTCGGATGCGGGCCTGCGCTGGAAAGCGCTCACCGCGCTCATCGCCGATGGCTCGCTTGCCGACGTCACCGGCCCCGAGGCCGCCGGCGCCGCCATGACGGCGGTGGCTGAGGAACTCAAGCGCGATAGCACCGCGACAGGCTACCAGGCCTCGCTTAAAGCGTTGGCCGCGGTTAATACCGAGGACAACAAGCGCGCGGTGTGGGACGAGATTGTCGCCGGTGAACTGGGCAACCGCGACTTGGAGTCCAAGCTCGCGGGCCTGACGTTCGTAGGCGCCGACGAGCTCCTGCCAAGTGCTGAGTTCTTCGACGTGGCGGAAAAGATTTGGTCCGCGCAGTCCAACGAGATTGCTCTGACCACGGTGACCGGGTTGTTCCCGCGCTGGGATGTCAGCCAGGAAACCCTCGACCGCGCCGACGAATTCCTCTCTCGCGACCTAGCCGGTGGCCTGCGCCGCACGGTGACCGAGCAGCGTGACCGCCTCGCCCGCGCCCTGCGCAACCGCGCCGTCGACCGCGGTTAACACCGCGTCTAGCCCCTCCTGTTGAGGGGCTTTTCTCATCCCAACTCCACGCCCACAGCCACCTTCCCCACCCATGGTGCTCATTCCTCCATTTTCGGGTTGGCCTTTCCCACACCACCTGAGCTGGGTGTTTCTTCGCTCCGGTTGCGGGGCCCACGGTGCTGTTTTAGTCTCTGTGCCCATGGGGGATATCGAAACCTACATCCGCCTCCGCAACTCGGGGATTGCGCTGGTGGAAAACATTCCTGGCTCACCCGACGAGCTCCGCGCGCTCGGCGCTTCTG
>OFLL01000156.1_pt1 | contig 28177 bp, 28 predicted proteins | sample 1540861 | NCBI WGS metagenome assembly OFLL01 (sample SAMEA4413039, study PRJEB24355) | metagenome | biome: human; feature: gut; material: faeces | place: United Kingdom | collected 2010 | reverse complement strand
ATGCAAGTTGGGGTGTGGGCCCCAACACAGAGAATTTCGAAAAGAAATTCTACAGGCAATGCGAGTTGGGGTGGGACGACGAAATAAATTTTACGAAAATATCATTTCTGTCCCACTCCCATGGTGCCAATTAGCATAAGATACTTAAATTAAGCATATCTGCTGTCTAGCAGTCGATAAATCATTAGAACTTCGTATAGTATATGACTTTTAATTTGATTTTCACCACTAATTTCAAGTGCTTTTATTGTCGAACGTAAAGTTTCTACAGAATCATCTTCTCTCTTAAAAGAACCATCATAAAATATATCTTTGATGCTACTACTAATTTTTAGCAATGCCATTTTTTCGTCACCTGAAAAGTTAACACGAGTATTTTTAGGCAAGTAAATGATATTTGATAAATGAGTGATAAACAAACGATTCGTATATGCACGTTTAGTTAATTGATTGAGTAATTTCCAATCACATTCTTTTTTCTTATGATAGCTTAATTCATCACGTTGATAACTTATTAACGTTTCAACTTGATTGTTTAAATTGAAAATATTTTTATATGCTTTTTCGCTTTTATCAGATTGCAGTCTTGATAAGATAAGTTCTTGGCAGCGATTGTAAAATAATTTATACATCAAGGCATCTGTCTTACTTAATTTTTCTTCGACCTGACCATAATACTTAGGTGGAAACACCATGAAGTTAATTAAACCTGATGTCACGAGTCCAATAATTGCTGTCAATGTTCGAGACAAAAAGTTGAATATGTAGGCATCATGAATACCTGGAATCATAGCTAATGATGTTAGTACAGCGACATTCGTACCAACTTGCAATTTGAGTTTTGTACAGAATAAAATCGTGAACGTTGCACTCAATGCATATGTAAAAGGTGATTGATCGCCGAATAAATATGTAAATAATACTGCAAAGCCTGCACCAATTACCGTAGCAGGTAATCTACGATAACCTTTAATAAGTGATGCCTTGGCAGTTGGTTCAATTGTGACTACAGCTGTTAAAATGGCATAGATGGGTGTTAAATCTAGTGCCATACAAAAGACAGCTGTTAAAAAAATGGCAATACCAGTTTTAATTGTTCTGGCACCAATTAAATGTTTATACCATTGATCGTTCATTTTTTAACCTCTAATCATCGTAAAATCTTAGCGAGCGCTTTATAATAATAGTATCGTACATTGGAAAAGTTCATGTATGTAAAATATTTGAAATAATCATACTTAAGCATTACTTTGATTTTCATATACATTAATCAAAGTTCTGGGCTCCACAATGTTATATTGTTAGTAGTTGACTGAAATAAAATGCACTTGTAACAAGCATTTTTCAATTATAGTCCGGGGCCCCAACACAGAAGCTGACGAAAAGTCAGCTTACAATAATGTGCAAGTTGGGGTGTGGGCCCCAACACAGAGAATTTCGAAAAGAAATTCTACAGGCAATGCAAGTTGGGGACGATAAAGAAATATTTTTTCTTTATCACACTATGTCTCACTCACTTTCCAAAATACTAAAGTAACATCTTTAGTATATCAAAGAATTTTTGCTATAATAAGTTATAATTATATAAAAAAGGAACGGGATAAAATGATTGTAAAAACAGAAGAAGAATTACAAGCGTTAAAAGAAATTGGATACATATGCGCTAAAGTGCGCAATACAATGCAAGCTGCAACCAAACCAGGTATCACTACGAAAGAGCTTGATAATATTGCGAAAGAGTTATTTGAAGAATACGGTGCTATTTCTGCGCCAATTCATGATGAAAATTTTCCTGGTCAAACGTGTATTAGTGTCAATGAAGAGGTGGCACATGGGATTCCAAGTAAGCGTGTCATTCGTGAAGGAGATTTAGTAAATATTGATGTATCGGCTTTGAAGAATGGCTATTATGCAGATACAGGCATTTCATTTGTCGTTGGAGAATCAGATGATCCAATGAAACAAAAAGTATGTGACGTAGCAACGATGGCATTTGAGAATGCAATTGCAAAAGTAAAACCGGGTACTAAGTTAAGTAACATTGGTAAAGCGGTGCATAATACAGCTAGACAAAATGATTTGAAAGTCATTAAAAACTTAACAGGTCATGGTGTTGGTTTATCATTACATGAAGCACCAGCACATGTACTTAATTACTTTGATCCAAAAGACAAAACATTATTAACTGAAGGTATGGTATTAGCTATTGAACCGTTTATCTCATCAAATGCATCATTTGTTACAGAAGGTAAAAATGAATGGGCTTTTGAAACGAGCGATAAAAGTTTTGTTGCTCAAATTGAGCATACGGTTATCGTGACTAAGGATGGTCCGATTTTAACGACAAAAATTGAAGAAGAATAGTTCAACATATACTAAGACTAAAGTATGAACATCATTTAGTTCCGGAGCCTATTCATATTGGTTTCGGAACTGTTTTATAATAATTAAGAACACAATCAATGCGTCATTTCAAAAATATGTTGTAATAAAGTAGTTTTTAAGCAAACATATCATCGACATCAACGAAGATACATAGCGCATTTGGTATTTTAAAACTTATTATAAAAGGTGATAGTTATGAACTATGTTGAACGTTATATTGAACAGTTTTTGAGAGCAACAGTAAGAAATAATATCAAGCACTACCTTTTAATGCTAGATGAAAAAATGAAAAATTTAGATGATTATATGCGTTATTTAATTACTAAAAAAGAACAACTTAGCAAGTTAATTGACAGTCTAATGCTAACATTAGAAAATAAATATATTGATATTGCTGAAGCATTTCAAATTCAATGTGCAAGAGAAATCAATAATCAAGAAATTGAAAATATTAAATCAGAGTTGAATAAAGTTGAAGCATATTATGCACAAATTGAAACTCAAATTCAACAAACTTCAACTGAAAAAATAGCAACAGAAAAAACATCGTATCTAATAAATTATATGAACGCTGTGGCATAGAAAGGCGGCGAAACATGACACACAAATATATATCAACGCAAATGTTGATTATTTTTACTGCATTAATGATTATTGCCAATTTTTACTACATATTTTTTGAAAAAATTGGCTTTTTACTCGTTCTATTATTGGGATGTGTATTAGTTTATGTAGGATATCTTTATTTTCATAAAATACGTGGCCTTTTGGCGTTTTGGATAGGCGCGCTATTAATTGCATTCACATTATTGTCTAATAAGTATACAATCATCATCTTGTTCGTCTTTTTATTACTACTTATTGTGCGTTATTTAATACACAAATTTAAACCAAAAAAAGTAGTTGCGACGGATGAGGTTATGACTTCACCATCTTTTATTAAACAAAAGTGGTTTGGTGAGCAACGCACACCAGTTTATGTATATAAGTGGGAAGATGTCCAAATCCAACATGGAATTGGCGACCTACATATTGACTTAACAAAAGCTGCAAATATTAAGGAAAATAATACCATTGTTGTGAGACACATTTTAGGTAAAGTACAGGTTATATTGCCGGTTAATTACAATATTAATTTACATGTAGCTGCTTTTTATGGAAGTACTTACGTGAATGAAAAATCATATAAAGTTGAAAATAACAATATTCATATTGAAGAAATGATGAAACCGGATAACTATACAGTTAATATCTACGTATCAACGTTTATCGGAGACGTAGAGGTGATTTATCGATGAACCACTACATTAGAACAATTGGTTCAATGCTCATCTTAGTATATAGCATGCTAGCTGCATTTCTATTCATCGATAAAGTTTTTGTAAATATCATCTATTTTCAAGGTATGTTTTATACACAAATATTCGGAATACCAGTCTTTTTATTTTTAAATCTCATCATCATATTATTGTGTATTATTGTTGGTTCGGTACTCGCTTACAAAATCAATCAGCAAAATGATTGGATTAAGACGCAAATTGAGCGTTCAATGGAAGGCGAAACAGTTGGCATTAATGATCAAAATATAGAAATATATAGTGAAACGTTAGATTTATACCATACACTCGTACCTTTAAATCAAGAATTGCATAAGTTGCGACTTAAAACTCAAAACTTAACCAATGAAAATTATAATATTAATGATGTGAAAGTTAAAAAGATTATTGAAGATGAACGTCAAAGACTAGCACGAGAACTTCACGATTCTGTTAGTCAGCAACTTTTTGCGGCAAGTATGATGCTATCTGCTATCAAAGAAACGAAGTTAGAACCACCATTAGACCAACAAATTCCTATTTTAGAGAAAATGGTTCAAGATTCGCAGTTAGAAATGCGTGCTTTGCTGTTACATTTAAGACCGCTTGGTTTAAAAGACAAATCTTTAGGTGAGGGTATTAAAGATTTAGTTATTGATTTACAAAAAAAAGTGCCAATGAAAGTTGTGCATGAAATACAAGATTTTAAAGTGCCTAAAGGTATTGAAGATCATTTGTTCAGAATTACACAGGAAGCAATTTCGAATACATTGCGTCATTCAAACGGTACAAAAGTGACAGTAGAATTGTTTAATAAAGACGATTATTTATTGTTGAGAATTCAAGATAATGGTAAAGGTTTTAATGTTGATGAAAAATTAGAACAAAGTTATGGACTTAAAAATATGCGTGAAAGAGCTTTGGAAATTGGTGCAACGTTCCATATTGTATCATTGCCAGATTCAGGTACACGTATCGAGGTGAAAGCACCTTTAAATAAGGAGGATTCGTATGACGATTAAAGTATTGTTTGTGGATGATCATGAAATGGTACGTATAGGAATTTCAAGTTATCTATCAACGCAAAGTGATATTGAAGTAGTTGGTGAAGGCGCTTCTGGTAAAGAAGCAATTGCCAAAGCCCATGAGTTGAAGCCAGATTTAATTTTAATGGATTTACTTATGGAAGACATGGATGGTGTAGAAGCGACGACTCAGATTAAAAAAGATTTACCGCAAATTAAAGTATTAATGTTAACTAGTTTTATTGAAGATAAAGAGGTATATCGTGCATTAGATGCAGGTGTCGATAGTTACATTTTAAAAACAACAAGTGCAAAAGATATCGCCGATGCAGTTCGTAAAACTTCTAGAGGAGAATCTGTTTTTGAACCGGAAGTTTTAGTGAAAATGCGTAACCGTATGAAAAAGCGCGCAGAGTTATATGAAATGCTTACAGAACGAGAAATGGAAATATTATTATTGATTGCGAAAGGTTACTCAAATCAAGAAATTGCTAGTGCATCGCATATTACTATTAAAACGGTTAAGACACATGTGAGTAACATTTTAAGTAAGTTAGAAGTGCAAGATAGAACACAAGCTGTCATCTATGCATTCCAACATAATTTAATTCAATAGTTCGTATCGAATTAAGAAAAGTTACTTACGCCAATCACAATATAACATCAAATAGACACCAAAAAACAGAGGTCTTCGCAATCATTAGCGAAAACCTCTGTTTTGTTGGTGTTTAGTCTTTTTTAAGCTTATCAACGATTTTGTCTTTTATATTTTTATCATCTTCTGGATAGGTATCACTAGGATGTTCATCAACATGATACGTACGTTGATGTGTTGCATTACTATCTTCATCATATTCGTATCTAGTGTTCTCATTATAATGATTTTTATTATTGTCATCATGTTCTAATGCTGCTTCTTCAGGTGTTTTACCTTTAATTACACTACGCTGATGAATGATTGCATTGATTTCAGCACCGACAATTATAATAAAACTTGTGATATATAACCATAGTAATAAAATGATGATACCCGCGATACTGCCATATGTTTTAGAATAGTTACCAAAATTTGAAATATACCAACCAAAACCAAATGAACCAGCTAACCAAATAATTGAAGTAAATACTGCACCTGGTAATACTGACTTAAGCTTCGTTTTAACGTTAGGTGCAACCGAATATAACACGATAAATATGATAAATATAATAATGATTGGTAACACAATTCTAATAAGGTTAAAAATCCATTTCACTTGTTCGTCAAATCCAAGTGGACCGAATAGGAAATGACTAATTACAGAACCAAGCGTTGGTAATGCTAGAGCAACTACAAACACAACGCCCATAACTACAGTGAAGACAACACTTAGTAGTTTTAAAACGATTCCATTACGGCTATCTTCTACATCGTAAGCAACATTGAAAGAATTCATAATTGCAGTCATTCCATTTGAAGCTGACCAAATTGCTAAAATCAAACCGATAGATAATAAGCCACCACTGGAGTTTTGAGTTATATCACCAATTACACTCTTAATTAGAGTAGATGTTTCAGCGGGTGCATTGCTTAACATATTAGTAATTTGACTCTGCTTAATATTGAAAAATGGTAATAATGTTAATAGGAAAAGCAACATAGGGAACATAGCAAGTACGAAATGGTAAGTCATTTGCGCTGCTAGTCCTGAGGCATCATCTTTTCCTATGCGATAGATGAGATATGATAAGAAATTAGAGTCTTTCTTATATTTTGCAGGTTTATTTAATCTTGATAAGAAGAAAACCTGATCATCTTTTTTAGGTTTCTTAGATTGGAATTGTTGAGGTTCAATATATGTACGATCAACATCAATTTTGGGATTACTTTTATTTTTCTTTTTTGACTCCTCTTGCGCTTCCTTAACAGAATTAAGGTATTTTGAAGAAGAGTGATCCTTTTTCGACATGTGCACTCCTTAACCTTTCTCTATGTAATGTTTTATAAAGTAACTATTAGTATTTATCCAATTATAAAAAAACTAAACAATGATATGCTTTAAAAATGATAATATTATAGAAATTAATTGATTTAAATCTTTCATAGGCTATTTTGATTTAAAATTAAAACAAAGGCAATACTGAAACAATGTAGTTTGGCCAATCATTGTATTATCATTTAATAATGATAACTATGAAAGGCGTACACCAAATTGTTAAGTATTGCCTTATAAAAACAAAATCATCTTAGCGTTGATTTTTTCTATTAACAAATGTTTCTTTCGCATCCTTTAATGAACGTTCTAATTCAGGATTATTACGACGAATTTCTTCAACAACATCTTTCCAGTATAAAACTTCGTCTTTAATCTTGCTGACTTTAGAAGGCTTACGAGTGCGGTTACCATTTTTTGCATCTTTAACTGATTGAACTAAAGCTTGACGTGTAGATTTATCAGCTAAACTAATTGCACCACCAATTACGGCACCAATTAAAATACCAGGAACAAATTTATTTTCCATAAAAAACTACCCCTCTTTCAAATTTGCATCTTTTACGATGTAGTCTATTAAATTATCACAAGATGATAATACCATGTCGTATACACCTTCAAAATTATTCGTGTAGTATGGATCTGGTACATCACTCTCTTCCATATTACTAAATTCTAACAGTTTGAACAATTGTCCCTTAAGATTAGGATTGATAGATTTAATATTATCAACGTTACTTTGATCCATAGCCACAATGTAATCAAAATCATCTGTCGCTTCGAATAATTCACTAATCATGCCATCAAATGGAATATTGTGTTTGTTGAGAATTTTTTGTGTACCTTCATGAGGCGGCTCTCCTAAATTCCAGCTACCAGTACCTCTTGAATGTACTTTAATATCATGAATATTTCTGTCTTTAAGTCTTTGTCGCATGATTGCTTCTGCCATTGGAGAACGACATATATTGCCAAGACAGACAAATGCTACATCTACCATTTTGATTCCTCCAAACTATGTAGTTATATCCCCATTTTATAGCGACTTTAAACAATAAGAAAGCAGATTATATAAAATTCTATTAAAGTTTATTAAATTGTGATACTTTGATAACATAACTATTATTAGAGGTGAACATTGTGGCTATGACAAATGAAGAGAAAGTATTAGCTATTAGAGAGAAGTTAAATATTGTTAATCAAGGATTATTAGATCCTGAAAAATATAAAAATGCAAATGAAGAAGAATTAACAGATATATATGATTTTGTTCAATCAAGAGAAAGATTGTCGCCAAGTGAAGTGACAGCTATTGCTGACGCTTTAGGACAATTGCGACACGACTAGGAGTGGGAATTTTGACTAATTACAAAGAAAAGTTACAACAATACGCTGAACTATTAGTTAAGGTTGGTATGAATGTTCAACCAAAACAGCCAGTATTTATTAGATCATCAGTAGAAACATTAGAATTAACGCATTTAATTGTAGAAGAAGCATATCATTGTGGCGCTTCAGATGTACGTGTTGTATATAGCGATCCAACCTTAAAACGCTTAAAATTTGAAAATGAATCTGTGGAACATTTTGCTAATCATGAGTTAAAATCATATGATGTTGAAGCGAGAATGGATTACGTTAAACGTGGCGCTGCTAATTTAGCACTTATTAGTGAAGATCCTGATTTAATGGATGGTATCGATAGCCAAAAATTACAAGCATTTCAACAACAAAACGCACGCGCATTTAAAGGATATATGGAAAGTGTACAAAAAAATCAATTTCCATGGGTCGTAGCTGCTTTTCCATCTAAAGCTTGGGCGAAGAGAGTGTATCCTGAACTATCTGTAGAAGAAGCATATATTAAGTTTATTGACGAGGTATTCGATATTGTGCGAATTGATGGTAACGATCCAGTTGAAAATTGGCGTCAACACATCGCTAATTTAAGTGTTTACGCTCAAAAGTTACAACAAAAAAATTACCATGCGTTGCATTATGTATCTGAAGGTACTGATTTAACGGTAGGTTTAGCGAAAAATCATATCTGGGAAGATGCTACAAGTTATGTTAACGGCAAGGAACAAGCTTTTATTGCTAATATACCAACTGAAGAAGTATTTACAGCACCAGATCGAAATAGAGTAGATGGATATGTTACTAATAAATTGCCTTTAAGTTATAATGGCACAATTATCGATCAATTTAAATTGATGTTTAAAGATGGAGAGATTATTGATTTTTCAGCTGAAAAAGGTGAAACGGTATTGAAAGATTTAATCAATACTGATGAAGGTTCAAGAAGATTAGGTGAAGTAGCATTAGTACCTGATGATTCACCGATATCAAATCGTAATACCATTTTTTACAATACTTTATTTGATGAAAATGCAGCATGTCATTTAGCGATTGGATCTGCTTACGCCTTTAATATTCAAGGTGGAACGGAAATGACTGTTGAGGAAAAGATTGCAAGCGGATTAAATGATTCAAATGTACATGTCGATTTCATGATTGGTAGTAGTGATTTGACTATTTATGGCATATTCGAAGATGGTTCAAAAGAACTAGTATTTGAAAATGGAAATTGGGCATCAACATTTTAATAAATGTTATTTTGAGGTGCTGAGTAGGAAATGAAACATGTATTTAAAGGTCAAATACGTGATTAAAGTATAGATTGGGAGATAAAATAATGACAAATCAGGACAGACCAATGAAATCTATGTCAGAATCAAAATGTTATAAAAATAGACAAGTTTTCCCTCAAGATACGAATCACCATCATACAATGTTTGGTGGTACATTGATGGCTAATATTGATGAAATTGCAGCAATCACAGCTATGAAACATGCTGGTGCGCAAGTAGTTACCGCATCTACAGACTCAGTAGATTTCTTAAAGCCGATTAAAACAGGGGACATATTACAATACGTAGCGATGGTTTCATACGCTGGGACTAGTTCAATGGAAGTGGTCGTTCAAATTAGAATTGACGATGTATTTAATAACAAGCATGATTTAGCTGCATTAAGTTACTTAACATTTGTTGCGTTAGATGATGAAGGCAAACCTAAACATGTACCTGGTGTATATCCAGAAGATGATGTTGAAAAATGGTTTTATGATACAGCACCACAACGTGTTGAACGAAGAAAAGCACGTCGCATTGAAAGTAAACAAACAATTGAATATTTAGCTCAAGTGCAACATATTAGAGACTAAAAATATAAAGACAGATTGTTAAGGATGAATTGAACTGTTATGTTCGAATATTCCACCTACAATCTGTCTTTTTGATTATGCACGTTTATGCTTTTAGTTAAAATTTACCCCTTTTATTATAGACTATTAGTCCTATTAAATGACCTTTATTATTAAAGTAGAGTACTGCCAGCAATTAATTGTTTTTTATTTTATAATAGCATTAAAATATGCGGAGACTACTTATCGATAAAGTGCTTCTCCGCATAATTAAGCGTTTTTAAAATTGTATAATTTGTGGTTGTTTGTGCATATGACGCTCATTATCTTTAAAATCCATATTCGGATAGTACATATTTTTAACAAGAACATTTGGTCCTAAACAACTAAACTCGGAACAATGACAATTTAATGATTTAGCAAGATCAGAGGATAACCATTTATCAAATACATCTGTTAATTTATCTTTTTGTATATTCGAAATTGTACCTGTTTCATCTCCGAAATCAGTTACGATTACATTACCTGTAAATACATTGACATTTAAACGACTATGGCCATCCGGGTCATTTCTAGTCGTTACATTTTTAGCATTTCTTAAACGTGATAGTAACTTTTGATCTTCATCATCCTTTAAGCATGGAAACACAGGCAAAGTACCAAATAACATCCAAATATCTTCATCTCTGAAATCCAATATATCATGAATTGTCTTTTTCATTTCCGCTAGAGTTAACACATTTAATTGACTTGCAAAGTCAGCTGGATACATAGGGTGAATCTCGTGTCTGCTACATTTCATATCATGAACGACTTCTTGATGTATTTTTCGTAAATGTGGTAGCGTACTTTGATTGAGCATTGTTTCCGCAGATACAAACATTCCTTGTTCTGATAATGTACGTGCATTCGAAATCATTTGTTCATATAATTTTAACTTAGCTTTTAACGGTGGTTGCTTCTTCATTGCGCCAAAGCCAACATTTGCGAATTCATCAGTTGTTCCCCAGTTATGTGAGATATGCATAACATCGATATATTCAGCAATATCTAAATAACGATCTTGAGGCAATGTTAGGTTTGAATTCATTTGTGTATATATACCTCGATGATGTGCATACTTTAATAGAGGTTTAACAACATTTCTAATAGACTTTTTAGAAAACATTGGTTCGCCACCTGTAATTGACATCGTTCGCAGATTTGGAATTTCATCAAGTCTACGATAAATTAAGTCCATATCTAAAGGCTCGGGGTCGACAGTTTGTAAAGTATAACCAACTGCACAGTGGCTACAACGCATATTACAAAGATTTGTAGTTGTAAATTCGATGTTACTTAAAGTTAATTGGCCATGTTCTTTAACATCGTTATATGATTCCCATGGATCATTGTAAATGCTAACAGGTTGCTTCAATTTGACGCTATTCATCGTCTTAAACTTCCTTCTTTCTATTTGGTTCATATCGGTATGATACCACTTCGTATTATCACTCGTAACAAATTATCTCTTAATTTTAGTTAATTGAAAAGGGGATTTTTAAAAGTCAAAATAATTTGAATGTCATAAATATAGCTAAGATTATATCGCTTTAACGCAATTTCTGTTAGGATAATAATGAAAAAGAAAACAAAATAAAAGGAGTTAACTTTTTATGAATGAACAGCAAACAATCGAACAGATAAAAGCGCGTTTAAATAAGTTTATTGAGGATATCGATCATGTAAATCCTGATGAAGTACGTGTTGAAGATATAGATGAATGGATTGGATTGTTAGATCAGCTTGAAGAAAAGGTTAAATTAGTATCTAAGTAAATGCCACATAAGATGTGTTAGGGTTAGATATCGCGACAGTCGCTTAATAATTTTTATATCTTGTATGTTTAATCACTGATTTACTTGTCTATAGTAATTATATCAATGATATATAGAAAGGTGATTTTCAATGACTAAAAAAGTAGCAATTATTCTAGCAAACGAATTTGAAGATATAGAATATTCAAGCCCTAAAGAGGCATTAGAGAATGCAGGCTTTAATACTGTAGTGATTGGAGATACTGCAAATAGTGAAGTTGTTGGTAAACACGGTGAAAAAGTTACTGTCGATGTAGGCATTGCAGAAGCTAAACCAGAAGATTATGATGCATTATTAATTCCTGGAGGATTTTCACCAGATCATTTACGTGGAGATACAGAAGGTCGATATGGCACATTTGCTAAATACTTTACTAAAAATGATGTACCAACATTTGCCATTTGTCATGGGCCACAAATACTAATAGATACAGACGATTTAAAAGGTCGTACGTTAACAGCAGTATTAAATGTACGCAAAGATTTATCAAATGCAGGCGCACATGTAGTTGATGAGTCAGTAGTTGTAGACAACAATATTGTAACAAGTCGAGTACCAGACGATTTAGATGATTTTAATCGAGAAATCGTTAAACAATTACAATAGAAGTATTGTGGTTATCGATTGTTAAAATTTATATATTTTCGTTTGAAATGAAATATGGATTTTAGTTTTAATAAATGAATAACAAATAAAAGGTCGTCTCTATTGGCATTTAATAGGGATGGTCTTTTATTTTTACAAAATATAACAATATTTGACATGATTAATATTTAAAATTGCAATGATTTATCTATAATTTTTTCAAAAAACAAAAAAGTAAGTATGATGGCGTATACGATTGTAAGCCCTTGGACTGATTTTCCCAAAAAGTGTAGCCTATTTGTGATAGTACTGGTAAACTCAAGGTATATACTAAGTGAGTTTTAAAAGAAGGAGCAAACGCATGAAAAGAAGCGATAGGTACTCAAACTCAAATGAACATTTTGAGCATATGAAACACGAACCTCACTATAATACGTATTATCAACCAGTTGGCAAACCGCCGAAAAAGAAAAAAAGTAAACGAATACTATTGAAAATATTATTAACCATTCTAATCATTATCGCATTGTTTATTGGTATCATGTATTTTTTATCTACACGCGATAATGTGGATGAACTAAGAAAAATTGAAAATAAAAGTAGTTTTGTGTCAGCTGATAACATGCCAGAGTATGTTAAAGGTGCCTTTATTTCAATGGAAGATGAACGATTCTACAATCATCATGGATTCGATTTGAAAGGTACAACTAGAGCTTTATTTTCAACGATTAGCGACAGAGATGTGCAAGGTGGTAGTACCATTACACAACAAGTTGTCAAAAATTATTTTTATGATAATGATCGTTCATTTACTAGAAAAGTAAAAGAATTATTTGTAGCTCATCGAGTTGAAAAACAATGTAATAAGAACGAAATTTTAAGCTTTTATTTAAATAATATTTACTTTGGGGATAATCAATATACGCTTGAGGGCGCAGCAAACCATTACTTTGGAACAACCGTGAATAAAAATAGTACAACAATGTCTCACATAACAGTTTTACAAAGCGCTATTTTAGCTAGTAAAGTCAATGCACCTAGCGTATATAATATCAATAATATGTCAGAGAATTTTACGCAACGTGTAAGCACGAACTTAGAAAAAATGAAGCAACAAAATTATATCAATGAAACACAATATCAACAGGCTATGTCACAATTAAATCGTTAAATACTTGCATTCATGTGTAAGATGCTTGGAACTATAATGTAGAAGGTTTAATTGAAATGTCATAATGATAAAGTTGAATTGTTTCTGCTTTATAAATTTTACAGATTTGCTTGTAATCACACTTTCATTTTAAAAGATGATAGTGTGATTTTTTGTTAGCATCGAAAAATATTTAAAGTTAAACATTTGCTATAGGAAGTGGCTTATTGAATAATAAAAGAGTATTGTATTAAAACTTGAGAAAGTAACGGGGTGATCCAGTGCCGAAGATTACTAAAATAGAAGTTCAAAAGAAAAACAAAGAACGTTTTAATCTTTTTTTAGACGAACAATTTGAAATGGGTATAGATATCGATACATTAGTCAAATTTAATTTAAAAAAAGGGCAACAACTTGAAGCTGCTGACATGGCAGAGATTCAAAAGTATGATCATTATCGCATAGGTTTAAACAAAGCAATCCAATATTTATCATATAAAAAGAGAACTGAAAAAGAAGTTATACAATATTTACAAAAAGAAGAGATATCAGAGCAAGCGATTTCTGAAGTGATTGAATATTGTTATCGCGAAAAGTTAATCGACCATCAAGATTATGCGGAAAGTTTAAAAAATACAATGATTCGCACGACAGATAAAGGACCTAAAATTTATCAACAAAAACTATATCAACTTGGTATAGAACCAAATATCATTGAAATGTTTACAGAACTTTATAGAGAACAACAGGAACTTGATGATATTATCCAAATTGCTGAAAAAATATCTAAAACAAAAAAAGGGCCACAAAATAAGGTTAAAGAAAAAGTAATGCAATCTTTAATTCAAAAAGGGTTTGAAATGGAAACCATTCATGCTGTATTGAATGAAATGGATTTTACACAAGATGAAGCGGTTTTAGACGATTTATTACAACGAGATTTAGAAAAAATTTATAATAAAAATCGAAAGAAGTACACGCAACAGAAATTAATTTCAAAAACTATCGAAGGCCTTATGAGAAAAGGATATAAATATGATAAAATTAAAGCTAAATTAGAAGAAAGTGGTATTGCCGATGGAACAGAAGAAATTGAGTGAGATGTCTGAGCCAGAATTAAGACACGAAATACAACTTTATAAAGAGAAAATGAGAAAAGCTGAGATGAACGGTATTTTAAATGAATATGACGTTTATCAAAGTAAAGTAATTGTTGCCGAAAGTTACTTAGTAGACAGAAAAAAGATAGAAATTGGTAAAATTTATAAACTGACTGATGGCAGTAATCAATATTTTAAAGTAGAAAGATTAAAAGGTATTTTTGCGTGGGGGTTTAGATTTAATAGCGATGAACCCGAAGAAGGCTTACCTATAGCGTTATTACAATTATAGAAGGATGAAAATAGATGGGAAGTTCAATTGTTTTAAAGTTACTAAAAGTAACACACTACTATAGGAATAAACAGAATAAAAAATGGTATTTACCTTTTGGATATGATGCTGAAGATATCGATTTAAACAATATTAGTTTACATATTTATCAAGGAGAAGCATTAGGTATAATTGGTGAACCTGAATCTTCCAAAGCGTTGGTAGGTCAATTGTTGGCAGGTGCAATTAAACCTGATAAAGGTAAAGTAGTTTGTACTGAAGATTTGTTCTACGGATATATTGAAGATCAATCGTTAATTCATCAAACTGTTGAAGCTTATACAGCGCAGTTAGTTCAACTATTTCCATATGAAATTAATGATCATAAAGCTGAACAGATTATTCAATATGCACATTTAGGCGATTTTAAAACGAAGCCGGTTAACCATATATCGAAAGCGGCATACGCTCAATTACTATTAAGTATTGCACGCTCATCAAAATCAAATATTATTATTTTAAATCATGTTATTGACTATTTAACACCACAATTTATGGAACGTGCGATTGAATTAACAAATGATTATATTGAAAATAATTTAACGATTGTGTCAATTGGTGATGATATTGATAAAATTTCACAAGTGAGTAACTACATAGCTTGGTTTTCACATGGTCAATTAAGAATGGAAGGGTCACTTAAACAAGTTATTCCATCTTTTAAAGAACATGAACGTGATCGATTAAGTCTAAACTCAAAAGAAGAAATTGAAAACTTTGATTTAGATTGGAAAAAGAATCGTACAAGAATACCAGAGATGACCTATAATTTCAAACGTGTTGAGCGCTATAATCATGCAAAACCGCCTAAGTTTTTAGTGCGTTTTTGGACTTTAGCCTCAGGTACCATTTTAGGCTTAGCATTGATGATGTTGCTCATTTTCAATAATATAGGAATTATTTCGATAACAGATTTTACGAATCGTGCTACGATGCAAAATGAAAATAAAGATCCATATGGCGAAAAGTTAGCTTATGGAATTGCTTTTAATGGCAGTGTGGATATGCAAGGGGATAAACAAGTCACAATTCCAAAATATAGTGTAGTTACAATTACTGGCGAAAATAGTAAAAATTATCGTGTTACCGCCGATAATAAGACTTACTATGTTAGTAAAGATAAATTAGAATATTTTAACCCGGCAGGTTTATATCAAACGCATAGTTTTAAAAAATTAGCACCATATATGAAATCAAATTATAGTAATTACTATGCATACTTTAATAGTCAATTACATAAAAAGCATAGTTCAGTTATTAAAACTTTAGTTCCTGATGATGATAACCGTTTCGTTGCATCCGTTACACAACAACCGATACAATTACTTTTCAATGATAATAATCAGTTATATGGTTTTGTTTATCCAATTGTAGATAAAAAAGAATTAAAAGATAAGTTTAATATTAACAATAACATTTGGATTACTAAAGTTGGGAATGGATATTGTATTGCCAATTTGAAAGAAGACAAATGGATTTATATTGAATTGTAGGTGTAAAGATGCTAGATAATATTATTTTATATTTTAAAAACTTACCGCATACTAAAAGGTATGTAACAGAACGTTTAAAACAAAGTTGGAAAAGTTTTCTAATCGTATTAGCTGCATGTTTAATACTTATTATTGCAAGTGAAACGCTATTTTCCTTTAGTCATTTGACCGATGTTAAAGAGGTGCGATGGTTATTTAGAATTATTGCATTGATTGTTTTTGCGGTAGTGATGTTCACAATTTATATCTCTTATCATCATTATATGAATGACTTTTTAGTTACTAAGTTATTTAATATTTCCGCAGCGACGCCAGTAGTTATTATGTCTATTTTAAGTTTTATTATGCTAGTCATTTTGACGATGATTAGTGCATTGGTTAAACCAGTAAACTTCGAAACATCATATATAGCGCTATTCTATTTTATTGTGATGGCAACTATTTTTGTAGGATTAATATCCGTTACTTTTGGTCTTATTCGACTGTTAACTGAAAAAATAAATATCATATTTTATGGGGTTTGTGTATTGTGTATCTTATTGTTACCAATTATTTTCATACCAAATCCAAATCATGTATTTATCAATCACATCCTAATGCTGAATCCAATGTATTACATTGTTAATGGTATAGCACAATCTATCATATTTGGTATATCAAGTATGGAAAACATTCCATATCATTTTTACTTTATTTTATTCTTATGTTTAATAGCTGCAGTAAATTTCGTATTAGCAAGGTATACGACACACGCAATTTATAATAAAACATCTAAAGTGACACAAACTGATAATCAACAGGATGTTTCAAATGATAGTACAGACGAGGCGGATACTTCTTCATGATGTTTAGCTGACCTGTTGTGTAAATTAATCTGTGAGAATCAGAAACAATTAGAATATCATCTAGATATTGTTTTCCTATACTGATTTTGATATTTCGAGTCATTAAAGGTAGTTTGTTAGCAACAATATAAATTTTAGATTTTGTAAAAGCATTCATAGTTTTACATTAAAAAACCGGACAGAGTAAAAATCGTTTTGATTTTCATTCTGCCCGGTTGTTCATTTTTTATAGATTAACTTTAGTGAATAATAACTTGAAATTATTTAGCATACAGTTTACGTTGTAACTTATCTTCTGTAAATACCCAGCCAATATAAGAGTGGTCTATGACATTATCGTTTGTTACATGTGCAATTGCCACAAATGAATAATGATCATTTTTTAAATAACGCAAATCAATCAAACGAATTTCAGTAGAACCATCTGCTAACGTTGTTGTTTGCCAACGATAGATTGATGAAAAGTTTAAAAAAGTACGTATATCTTTATTACCTTTGACTTTCCATAAAATGGAGTCTGTTGATAATGTTTGACGTTCCACTTTATCACTAAACACCACATTCCTACCATATGCTTTTCCAACATAGTCATGTGCATCAGTTTGTATCGCGACACGCCATTCCATAAATTTTATTGTTGGCGCAACAAATACTTTAACAGGGTGATGCTCTTGTTGAATTGCTTTTAAAGCTTGTTGCTTAATTACGGCTCTCATTTTAAAACGAATCATGTAATAAATGATTAGTAAAGCGATTATAGGAAAGAAGACTGCAAATGGATGCAAGCCTATAACCCATAATACAATACCAATACAAAGAACTGTGAAAATAATAGGGTCAAATGTGTTAATCACACTTAATTGAATCCATTTGTTTGTGATAGGTCTAAGTGCTTGTGTACCATAAGAATTGAATATATCTACAAAGACATGTAAAAATACTGCGAGCTGAGCCCACATCCATACATGAAATGGGTTGGTTCCACTAAAGAACGTGAATATTAAAAATGTAATTAAAATTGGCCATAGTATTGTGAAAGGGATGGAATGCGTGATACCTCTATGATGCGAAATATATGTTGCATTGTCCTTTAATTTAAGAACAGTATCCCCATCAGGAATTAATGAACCAACGATAAGGGTTGTAGCTGTTGCACCAAACGTAGAAGCCATTGCTGGATCTTGAGTTGCAAGTGCTGTAAGGCCCACCCCAATTGCGATATGTGTTGCAGTGTCCATATCAGTTCACTCATTTCATAATATTATATATACTATTATAATCCAATTTCGCAAATAACTAAATTAACTTACATACTAACCATGATTTTAATGTACAATAAAAACATTATGAGTAAAGACAATTAATTTTGGTGAGGAAAGGGTTTTATAAATGTATCAGCAGTCTAGTTTTAAAGAAAATTTGATACACTGGTTTGATGAAAATCAAAGAGAAATGCCATGGCGACAAACGACCAATCCGTACTATATTTGGTTAAGTGAGGTCATGTTACAACAGACACAAGTTAAAACAGTTATTGACTATTATCATCGTTTTGTTGAACGATTTCCAACTGTGGAAGTTTTGAGTCAAGCTTCGGAAGATGAAGTGTTAAAGTATTGGGAAGGCTTAGGATATTATAGTAGAGCTCGAAATTTTCATACGGCGATTAAAGAAGTTTATGATAAATATGAAGGCTTAGTTCCCAAAGATCCTGATCAATTTAAAGCGTTAAAAGGTGTTGGCCCATACACACAAGCTGCAGTAATGAGCATTGCATATAATGTACCACTAGCAACTGTAGACGGAAATGTTTTTCGAGTATGGTCTAGATTGAATGATGACTATCGAGATATTAAATTACAATCGACGAGGAAATCGTACGAACAAGAATTGTTACCGTATGTTACTACAGAAGCTGGAACGTTTAATCAAGCTATGATGGAATTAGGGGCATTAATTTGTACACCAAAAAATCCATTATGCTTATTTTGTCCAGTTCAAGAAAACTGTGAGGCATTTGATAAAGGTACATTTGAAAAGTTACCTGTTAAATCTAAAAATGTAAGTAAAAAAGTAATTGAGCAATCCGTCTTTTTAATTAGAAATAATCAAGGTCAATATCTGTTGCAAAAGCGTAGCGAAAAATTATTGCATGGTATGTGGCAATTTCCTATGTTTGAAAGTGAGCATGCTAGACATGAAATGACTGAAAAAATCGGTCATGACATTCAACCAGTAGAAACACCTATTTTTGAGTTGAAGCATCAATTTACTCATTTAACATGGAAGATTAAAGTATACGCCGTTTCAGGAGCAATTAACATTGAAACATTACCAGATGACATGATTTGGTTTGATTTAAGTGATCGAGATCAATATACATTCCCTGTACCTATGTCAAAGATTTATCAATTTATAAATGGGTAACATTCGATGATTGGTAATATTATCGGAAAACATAGTGACATTAATTTTAAAAAGTATAAATGATATCTTTAAATCTCATAGAATAACAATGTCAAAAAGTTAAAGTGTTGATATATAAAAGTGATGATTTTATATACTTTAAATGGGACATGTAAATCTCTGTTGCAGTACTTAGCAATATTACCGAGTTTAATTATTAAGTAGTAAAATCTTATTTCGTAAAAATATGTATTTATATAATACTATTTCTGAAATATGCTATAATTTATAATGGTTAAATTAACAGAAGGTGGTGTGGAGTATGGTCAGAGAATCCATACCTAAAGAAGGGGAAAACATTAAAATTCAGAGTTATAAACATGATGGTAAGATTCATCGCGTTTGGTCTGAAACAACAATATTAAAGGGTACTGATCATGTTGTCATTGGTGGCAATGATCATACGTTAGTGACTGAAAGTGACGGAAGAACTTGGATAACACGTGAACCGGCAATTGTTTACTTTCACTCAGAATATTGGTTTAATGTTATCTGCATGTTTAGAGAAGATGGAATTTATTACTATTGCAATTTGTCATCACCATTTGTTTGTGATGAAGAGGCATTAAAATATATAGACTATGATTTAGATATTAAAGTATATCCAAACGGAAAGTATCATTTATTAGATGAAGATGAATATGAGCAACATATGAATCAAATGAATTATCCGCATGATATTGATATTATTTTAAGACGCAACGTGGACATTCTTCAACAATGGATAGAACAGAAGAAGGGCCCATTCGCGCCAGATTTTATCAAAGTTTGGAAAGAACGTTACAAAAAAATTAGACAGTATTAAGCAAATAAAGTGTAAATACTGATTAAATCATTTATATTGACTTAGTGATGTAAAGAAGTATGATAACTTTTGCTGTCGTGTGGGGACACAGTATCCATAGATTAAATTGAATAGAATATAACATACGAATAAGACAACGTATTTAATCACATGAATATGACAGAGGTTGAGATATCTTAATTTTAAAAATGTAAATTGTAAGAAGAATTTACATCTACAAATTATGTATCCAACCTCTATTCATTTTTATGCTTATGAATAGGATAGGGCAATAGATTAGGGGGGGATTGTAGGATTAAACGATATTTGCAATTTGTTAAGCCATACAAATATCGTATTTTTGCAACGATTATTGTTGGAATAATTAAGTTTGGTATACCAATGCTTATACCACTTTTAATTAAATATGCAATAGATGGCGTGATTAATAACCACGCACTAACGACTGATGAAAAAGTTCATCATTTAACTATTGCCATTGGTATCGCATTATTTATTTTTGTAATAGTGAGACCACCAATTGAATTTATACGTCAATATTTGGCGCAATGGACAAGTAATAAAATATTGTATGATATACGTAAAAAGTTATACAACCATTTACAAGCTTTAAGTGCGAGATTTTATGCTAATAATCAAGTAGGTCAAGTAATATCTAGAGTGATTAATGATGTTGAACAAACAAAAGATTTCATTTTAACCGGGTTAATGAATATTTGGTTAGATTGTATAACAATTATTATTGCACTATCCATAATGTTCTTTTTAGATGTGAAATTGACTTTAGCAGCACTGTTTATCTTCCCATTTTACATTTTAACGGTGTACGTTTTCTTTGGAAGATTAAGAAAATTGACGCGTGAGAGATCGCAAGCATTAGCTGAGGTTCAAGGATTCTTGCATGAACGTGTTCAAGGTATTTCAGTCGTTAAAAGTTTTGCGATTGAAGACAATGAAGCGAAAAACTTTGATAAAAAGAACACTAATTTCTTAACACGTGCTTTGAAACATACAAGATGGAATGCCTATTCCTTTGCCGCAATTAATACAGTTACAGATATTGGACCAATAATTGTCATCGGTGTTGGTGCATATCTTGCTATTTCTGGATCAATCACAGTAGGTACACTTGCAGCATTTGTTGGATACTTAGAGTTATTGTTCGGGCCTTTACGTCGTTTAGTCGCATCATTTACAACTTTAACGCAAAGTTTTGCTTCAATGGACCGTGTATTCCAATTAATTGACGAAGATTATGACATTAAAAATGGTGTTGGTGCTCAACCTATTGAAATTAAACAAGGTCGTATTGATATTGATCATGTTAGTTTTCAATATAACGATAACGAAGCTCCAATTTTAAAAGATATTAATTTGAGTATTGAAAAAGGAGAAACAGTTGCTTTCGTAGGTATGAGTGGTGGTGGTAAATCAACATTAATTAACTTAATACCGAGATTTTACGATGTAACTTCTGGGCAAATTTTAATAGATGGTCACAACATTAAAGATTTTTTAACGGGAAGTTTAAGAAATCAAATAGGATTGGTGCAACAGGATAATATTTTATTCTCTGATACAGTTAAGGAAAATATTTTACTTGGTCGTCCAACAGCAACAGATGAAGAAGTAGTTGAAGCGGCGAAAATGGCTAATGCACATGACTTTATTATGAACTTGCCACAGGGATATGACACTGAAGTAGGTGAACGAGGTGTTAAATTATCAGGTGGTCAAAAACAAAGATTATCGATTGCTAGAATATTTTTAAATAATCCGCCAATGCTTATCTTGGATGAAGCAACAAGTGCACTTGATTTAGAAAGTGAATCCATTATTCAAGAAGCATTAGATGTGTTGAGTAAAGATCGAACGACACTTATCGTAGCGCATCGCTTGTCCACTATTACACATGCTGACAAAATTGTCGTAATTGAAAATGGACATATTGTTGAAACAGGTACGCATCGTGAATTGATGTCAAAACAAGGTGCTTACGAGCATTTATATAGCATTCAAAACTTATAAAGTATTAGTTGTTTGACTTCAGTACAATCTTGAAGAGAAAATTTGTAACAGGATGGTGGGGTCATAACATAGAAAAAGCAGTAAGAGATTTTCTTAATTGAAAATAATCTTACTGCTTTTTTTAATTTAATTTCGAGATTCAATATTACTTTATCTCATTGTGGTATTAATTACAGGAATTGCTTTAAACTTATAAATCAAAGTCTTCTTCAACAATTTCAATGTCTGCATCAGATCTATGATATGTGAAAAAGCTAATTCTTATGCGGTCTAAATGCTCTAAATGGTGTCGATACTCTTCGATGGCTGCAACAATTTGCATAACATTGGCAAACGAATATTCCGTTTGATAAGGATGATTTATTAACTCATGCTGAAATGTGGACAATAAATCTTTTTTCTGCGGATTATCTAACTCATAATCAACATGTGTCACATTATAACGTGCTTTTTTAGAAAGGCTAGCTAAAATTTGCTCGTGAAAAGCAGTTAATGAATCTAAATCTAATTTGATTTGTAATAGGAAATTGTTATTAAGTAAATATAAGTCGTTTTGATAACGCGACAATTTGTTTAATACTTCATAAGCTTGTCTAGTCGTCTGAACTACTTCTCTGAAAAGTATTTTCTTTCTATTCTGTTGGTGAATATGTTTTTTTGTAATAGGACGTTCTTCGCTATAGTAATCATAAATTTTCTCTAACTTTTCGACACGTTGTTTTAAATTATGACTATCTTGTTTAATATTATTAAACTCCGTCGTATCATTTAATACTAATTTAAACCACATAAAAATATCTGAGGATATATTTAATGAATTATAGTAAATTTTTGTTTCAAATTTAGGTGGTAGAAACACAAAGTTAACTAGAGATGAACTTATGACACCAATCATTACAAGTACAAACCTGTAAAAGGCGGTAATATAGAAAGAACCGGTATGTTGTCCCATAATGATTAATGCTGTTACACTCGCCAAAGTAGCAACATGTGCTAAATTAAATTTAAATAAAATAGCAATAAGTACTATGACGGTAACACCCATAATGATAAAATTATCACTAAAAATTGTTACCATTGTAACAGATAGTATGGCACCTATAATGTTACCCAATGCTTGATCAGAAACTGTTTTAAATGAACGATAAATACTAGGTTGCATTGCAACAACAGCACTGACACCAGCTAAGGCTTTCAGACCAACATCATCCGGTAGTAAAGAAGCGATAGACATAGCTAAAATAATGGCTATACCAGTTTTAAAAATCCGAGCTCCTAGTCTCAAAAATAATGACGCCCCTTTTAAGTTTATTGAATATCTAATATTCGTATTCATTACTGTTATACACTTACTAGTTACAAAATTCAAGCTTATTTATAGTTGTTAAAATAAATCATACATAATACTGATAGTGATGTAAAACTTTAGTCAGAGATTAAAAGAGTATAAATTTGTAAAATAAAAACTCACATAGTGACATATCAAGTTAAACGTTAATAGTTAACGATATAAAATGAATCTACTATGTGAGCATTTGCTTTATTTTAATTCAATTAAAAATATACTTCCTTAAAAGTTATTTCATTTGACTAAAAGCATAGTCTGCAGCTTTTAAAGTTTGTTTAATATCTTCTTCTGTATGTTCAGTTGTTAAGAACCAAGCTTCAAACTTAGAAGGTGCTAAATTGATACCTTGATTTAACATTAATTTGAAAAATTTACCGAACGCTTCGCCGTCAGAATGTTCAACTTGATCATAATGTGTGACTTTTTCATCTGTAAAGTACAATGTTAAAGATCCATAAATACGATTAATTGTAGCTGTGATATTATGTTTTTCGATTAATTTAAGTAAACCTTCTTCTAGTTGTTGGCCTAAGCTGTCTAATTTTTCATAAACACCGTCTTGTTCTAGTACTTCGAGTAATGCAATACCTGCTTTCATAGATAATGGGTTACCAGCCATTGTACCAGCTTGATATGCAGGTCCTAGAGGTGCTACTTGTTCCATAATATCTTGACGTCCACCATAGCCTCCAATTGGTAAACCACCGCCAACAATTTTACCAAATGCAGTTAAATCAGGGATAACACCTAATAAATCTTGAGCGGCACCGTAATGGAAACGGAATGCAGTAATTACTTCATCATAAATCACTAGTGTCCCATTGTTATGCGAAATTTCATTAACCTCTTCTAAAAATCCAGGTTGAGGCATTACCATTCCAAAGTTACCAACAATTGGTTCTACTAATACTGCGGCAATTTCATCACCCCAAAATTCAATTGCTTCTTTATATGCGTTAATATCATTGAAAGGTACAGTAATGACTTCACGTGCGACGCTTTCTGGAACACCAGCTGAGTCTGGAGAACCGAGCTGAGATGGGCCACTACCTGCTGCAACCAATACTAAATCAGAATGGCCATGATAAGATCCAGCAAATTTTATAATTTTATTTCTTTTAGTATATGCACGTGCAACACGAATTGTTGTCATGACTGCTTCTGTTCCAGAATTTACAAAGCGAATTTTCTCAAGAGATGGAATTGCATCACGTAATTTTTGGCTGAATTCAATTTCTAGTTCAGTCGGTGTACCAAATAAAACACCTTTAGCTGCTTGTTCTTGAATTGCTTTAGTAATATGAGGATGTGCATGCCCCGTAATAATTGGACCGTATGCTTGAAGGTAATCAATAAATTTATTGCCATCGACATCATATAAATATGCACCGTGTCCTTCTTTCATAACAACAGGTGCACCGCCTCCTACAGCTTTATAAGAACGAGAAGGGGAATTGACACCGCCTAGAATATATTCGTTTGAAAGTTGTTGTAAACGTTCACTTTCACTAAAATTCATTTATATCAACCTCTTTTAATTTAATATTTTCATCTAATATCGTATCATAAAATTATTATAATGAAGAAAAAGGTGATTATATGTTGCAAAAAGGAGAACAATTTCCAATATTTAAATTAGAAAATCAAGACGGAACTGTCATTACAAATGATACATTAAAAGGTAAAAAGGCGATTATATATTTTTATCCTAGAGATAATACACCTACTTGTACCACAGAAGCTTGTGACTTTAGAGACAATTTAGAAATGTTCAATGATTTAGATGTTGCAGTATATGGTATAAGCGGTGATTCAAAGAAAAAACACCAAAATTTTATTGAGAAACACGGATTGAATTTCGATTTATTAGTAGATGAAGATTTTAAATTAGCTAAAGAAACTGGCGTATATCAGTTGAAAAAATCATTTGGCAAAGAAAGTATGGGCATTGTAAGAACGACTTTTATAATAGATGAACAAGGCAAAGTATTAGATGTTATCGAGAAGGTTAAGGTTAAAACACAAATAGAAGAACTTAAAAACATTTTGGGGTGACATATATGAAAGTTGTTGGGTTAAATCGTATGCGTGAAGTTGAAACTGAATTACAACAAAGCTTTTCAGATTTAGATTTTAAATTTTATAAAAAAGCATCAGAAATACCTGAGAGCGACTTGGCTGATTTAGATATATTAGTTGGTTATGATGGCGGTATCAATGAGGCATTTTTACGACGTTGCCCGAATTTAAAATGGATTGCATGGTTTGCTACGGGTGTAAATACATTACCGTTAGATTATATTGCAGATCACGGCATACTTGTAACTAATGGAAAAGGTGTTCAAGCTAAACAATTATCTGAATACATTTTAGCTTTCATTTTAGATGATTATAAAAAGATGAAACTATCATATGATAACCAACGACAACATATATATGATTCGAAAATAACTGGTAAACGCCTATCAGGACAAACAGTTTTATTTTTAGGTACAGGTGCAATTGCTACTAGAACTGCGAAGTTAGCAAAGGCTTTTAATATGAATTTAATTGGTCTGAGCAAGTCAGGTCAGAACAAAGATGAGTTTGACGAGATATATACTATCGAATCACTTGAAAGCACATTACCAAATGCTGACATTATTATAAATGCTTTACCAGAAACGCAAGAAACGATTCATTTACTAAAGAAAAAACATTTTGAATTAATGAAAGATGAAGCACTTTTTATAAATATAGGACGAGGTAGCATAGTTAAAGAATCGCTCTTAATAGAAGTATTAAAAAGTAGAGTTATTCGACATGCGTATTTAGATGTGTTTGAAAATGAACCTTTGAAACCTAATCATGAATTATATGAATTGGAAAATGTAACTATAACAGCGCATATAACTGGTAATGATTATGAGGCAAAGTATGACTTATTAGATATTTTTAAAAACAATCTAGTTAATTTTCTCAATAAGAATGGTCTAATTGAGAATGAAGTTGATGCTAAAAAAGGCTATTAAATGAAATCATCATGTAAATATTGACACGCGCGCAATACTACAGTTATATTTATAGTAAGTAATAATAATTATTATATAAGAAAGATGGTGATATAGATGAGTGTTGAAATAGAATCAATTGAACATGAACTAGAAGAATCAATTGCATCATTGCGACAAGCAGGCGTAAGAATTACACCTCAAAGACAAGCAATATTACGTTATTTAATTTCTTCACATACTCATCCAACAGCTGATGAAATTTATCAAGCACTTTCACCTGATTTTCCAAATATAAGTGTTGCGACAATATATAATAACTTAAGAGTGTTTAAAGATATTGGAATTGTAAAAGAATTAACATATGGAGACTCATCAAGTCGATTCGACTTTAATACACATAATCATTATCATATTATATGTGAACAATGTGGTAAGATTGTTGATTTTCAATATCCACAGTTAAATGAAATTGAAAGATTAGCTCAGCATATGACTGACTTTGACGTAACACATCATCGAATGGAAATTTATGGAGTTTGTAAAGAATGCCAAGATAAATAATTTAACTTTGGTAGTATGACAAATTAAAAAAGCGTTAGCTTACTTCATATAAGTAAGTGTAATATTTAAGAAGTTAAACGACATGAAAGTTGTTTAACTTCTTTTTTATGCTCATTCTGAAAAATATTTAAATAGAAGAAAAGAACATTTTAACTACGGAAGTGGTATTAACTAATAACTAGTATCCTTTATAAATAAACATAAAAATATTCAAACGAAGGTTCACTAAATAACTATCCATAAAGTGAGGATAAGTTTGTTTGTAAAACTGAAGTAAAAAGCGTAAGGAATTACACTTTAAATACATATAGTACTTACGAATAGAAAATAATCCCTTCAACAGTAATTTTTAAACAAAAATAAGTGTTGTTTTATGTTGACTCTACTAGAATAACTTGATATTATATAAAAGTCGTCAAACGGCACTAATATTTAAAAAACAAATGTTTTAAGTTGTTGATTTAAAATATTAACAAAGTGTAAATTTGACTATTGAAATTCGAACAAATACATAATAAAATAATATTTGTTGAATTAATTGAGTTAGGAAATTTATTTTTTAGAAATAAAATAATTAAAAATAATTCTTGACTTACAAAAACTTACGAGTTATAATTAAATCTTGTAAGTGACAAACGAACATTGAAAACTGAATGACAATATGTCAACGTTAATTCCAAAAAACGTAACTATAAGTTACAAACATTATTTAGT
>OFLL01000155.1_pt1 | contig 28188 bp, 32 predicted proteins | sample 1540861 | NCBI WGS metagenome assembly OFLL01 (sample SAMEA4413039, study PRJEB24355) | metagenome | biome: human; feature: gut; material: faeces | place: United Kingdom | collected 2010 | reverse complement strand
ACGACTGATGCTCTACCTATCGCTTTATTTCTTTTTGATTTTGTTAACCACATAAACATAAATGGAACAACTAATGTGGTGCTTGTTACATAACGCACATATAAAAACCACGCTCATAAGAACGTGGTTTAGAATATAGTATTAGTTTGAAATCAGGAACAAAGATTATTATACAATAAAAAAAGGGGTAGCCATAGTGACTACCCTTGTATAATGACGTGGTAATTTAATTATATCACAATTATTTAATTGTCCCCCACAACTTACCTAAGCTATCTGTATTTTTGTCCCATGTTCTTACTGCTAACCACACATCTTTGCCATTGTAGGCTGTGTAACTCACCCAAACGTGACCGTCTTGTTTACATACAGTGTCGTATTTTATTGTTTGACCTGGCTGTAATACACCGCTCACAGGACAACTTCTAAACGGTCCAACATAATGAGTTTTAATAGGAGTATCTGGCGTAAAGTGAGCTACTTCTGATTTGTAATAAGTTCCATACTTATTGATTTTCCAACCATTCATATCCCGTCTATTAGCAGGAGTAGAAGCACTGCCAGGTTTGTTTTTAACTGTAGTAACTTTAGGTGTACTACCTTTCATATATGCCCTAATTTGCTTAATGAAGTAATCTTTTAACTTAAGTTGTGTTGCCTTAGTCCATGCTTGTTTTGTTGGATCAATACCAGTATGCAATTTAGCTGAACGATGAGGACAAGCTGTATAACTAAATTCGTTGTGTAAACGAACAGTATTTCTGTTAGCTGGTAACCCCCACTTTTTAAGTTTATGCGCTGCGAATTTAAGAGCTGTTTGTTCATTTTTAAGGAAATTTTTATCGCTTACGTACAATGATTGATTAACTTCAATTCCATAAGTTTCAAAATTACCTGAACCCGGTTGAACGCCATCAGAAACATGCCAAGCAATTCTATCTTCTGATATAGCTTCCCAAATACCGTTTCTATCAGCATATGCGTGAGCTATACCTCTTGCTAATCTATTGTAATCAGCGTTTACTAGATTGTTGTAGTATTGTTTTGAGTTCATGGTACCAGCATCGTTATGAATAACTACAGCTTTAGGTTTACGACCTCTTTTAGTCATAGTCCAACCTTTTATATGATTAGTGTTAACTTTGATGCTACTGCTTTTCTTAATTGACTGTTTAGGAGCTGATTTTACATCTTTCTTAGGTTCTTCTATTTCTTTCGCTACCGGTGGAACTATAAAATGTGTTAAACCATAATAGTTATCCCATCGTAAGCTAGGTTTTTTATTAGCCCAACCATTCCAATTTTGTTCTAAAATTTGGAAGCTGGTAGTATTACCGCCATTGTATACAATACCTATATGTCCATATTGAGCATACGTGCCACTTGTAAATACTGCAATCCAACCCTTTTTAGGTATTGTAGATGGCTTGTTCTCTACAATTTTCCAACCTTCAGGAAATTTGTTGTTAGGGAAATCTTTAGCGTTCCCCCATGCTCTATACTTATTATCAGTTAGCCATAATATATAGTCCGTAGGTAAATCTGCACATTGCGCGTGATAAGATCTATCTACGTCAATTGCTCCTGGTTCCATAGCACCAAAGGAAGCGTCATAACTCGTCCAATGTTTAACTCTGTATGGACTATCTACTACACCGTTTTTATAATCTCTTAAGCGTTTATTGATTTGAGATTGTGTTTTCATCTGGAGCTCCTCCTCCATCATTATTAAATTCGAATTCTTCTTCATCAGAATCATCAGTAAACGATTCGTTAGTGTCGAAAACTTCAGGTTTCACTGCCCCTGATTCACTTTTAAACTGTACAGGGTGGGTATTTTCGTTACGTGGTTTGTTTAATTCGAAGTCAATACCAGCGTCTGAAACTCCCTTAGTATTAGGGTTTGTAACAATACCTAAAGCTACAAGTATTGTAATAATACTTCCCAGAATACTACTGATTGTTTCAAGTTGACTTGATATATCTATACCAAATGCTTCCGTTACTTGTTTTGCAAATAATAAAATAGCACCTACTAAAGCTGTGAGTGTTGTTCCGTTTTTTAAACGTGTCATCCAATTAATCTTCAAAGGTTACATCTCCTTTATTGTAAAATAAAAGAGCCAACACTTTGTGTTAGCTCTTGGTATATTCTATGCATGTGCTTTTTCTGGGTCATATTCAACGCCAGTTAATTCTAAATATTCTTCCGGCGTTACAAACCCTCTTTTTACAAATAAAGCAAATTGTTCTTCATTATATAAGCCCATTTTATAATATCTAATACCTATGTTACGCATTAATATCACTCTCCAAAATTTGTAATGTTAAACTCGCCATATCATTCCGTAAATTTGTTACTGTATTTTGCGTTTCTATTAATTGTAATGTTAAATCAGCTATTAAAGTATCTTTATCATCTGGCAATTCTTCGATTTCGACTTTAGGTTGTCTTTTTAGATATTCTTCTCTAGTAGCACCTATCCATTTACCGTTTTCAAAATAAATAGGTTCGTATAAATTTGAAGGTGGTATTTCTGTTGTATATTCTGATTCGTTATAGTCAAAATATTCTTTTCCAGTTTCTTCATTTTCTATTGATTTAATTAATTCAGGTTTACCATTAGTCTTTTTAAAAATTTGTTTGTACATTTTTTCACTCCTATATTATCCATTCTCCTTGATAGTAAGCGTTAATAGAATCGGATAAACTATCAGATTGTAACATTATATCGCCCTCAACTATTGTTACTCTTACAGGATTCGCTTGATTAGTTGACACTCCATAACCAAAAACATCGTATGGGTTGAGTTCTTTAGGGATAGATGCAACAACGCTTTGTGTTGATGGCGAATTATCAATTACACCTAAGCGAACAGATACTTTTTTAAAATTACCATAATCAATCACACGATAAGACTGTTCATAATTTAGGTCAGTGATTATTTCATAGTCATTTTTAATTGCTAGTGGAATCCAACCAGTATCACTTTGTTGGATGCTACCTACAATTTGCCAACCACTCCATTTCTCATAATAACTATTAATGTAAATTGCGTTTGTTGTGTAAGGGAAGAAGAAAATTTGTTTCACTGAATTTTTATCTCTTTTTATTACTAATGCAGTACCTGAAGCACTTTGACCAGATGGCAAACCAGGCGTGTTCGAAAAATAGTAAAACCCTGGTGTCAATTTATCTAAATTATTTGCATCATTATTTAAATCTACTGAAACACTTTCGCCGTTGTCCGAAGAAAACTTATATTTCTGCCAATTTGTAAAATCTGGTAAAGTTGGTGTTTTTCCTGGTGGCCCTTGTTTGCCTTGCTCCCCTTTATCTCCGGTATCGCCTTTCGGACCCTTTGGACCTACTGGACCAATCTCTCCGTCTCTACCATCTTTTCCAGGAGGACCTTGTGGACCAGGGTTTCCGTTAACGCCATCAATACCATTTAGACCATTCTTTCCGTCTTTACCGTCTTGTCCAGGTACGCCTTGCTCCCCTTTATCTCCCTTAGGGCCTTTAAATGTTTCTACGTTTTTCTTCATTACTCTTTCAACAACGTCATCAAGTATTTCTACTCGTATTTCTTTTCCTACACTTTTAGTGATGCCACTATCATTGACAGTAAAATAAAAGTTAGCAACATGCGTGCTATCGTTATTTTCAGGATTTTCTAAGAATAATTTACATTGCATTTGCCCTACATGTTTAGTGATATATTCAGGGATAATATATCTTACAAAGCCTTCTTCAGCTTTAACTATTTCTAATGGCTCATTAGTGAATATAGAACCATCTTGTGCAAAAACATGTAATACAGGTTCGAATTTCGTCTGATTGAAATTCACAGAGATGTATTCTTGATTTTCATTAATAATGTTCTTTTTCTTAATATGGATATCAATAACAGATGTCTTGTTATCCATTGTGTACAGATTAACGTTTATGCTGCCTAAATCAACACCATTTTCATTGATAATTGTGTTAACTGTACCGGTTTTGTACGTTTCCATTTAAACACCTCTTTTTAATAATTTAGGGCTACATGCTGTCAGCACATAGCCCTGTTATTTATATCTGTCTCTAATAAAATGTTCACCTTTAATTCCGATTTTGTCATAAAGATTTTTGATTGTTGCTGCCTGAACTTGTGCCCAGCGTACGTCGGTAGCGTATTGATGATTTCCTGGATGACGTGGATTCCAACGCATACGATAAAGTGTATTTTGCCCTTTGCTAATATAACCTTGTCTTACAAATTTAGCACCACCAATAATACCTTTAGCGGGCGTCGTCCAACCACGACTTCTCGCATAAGAGATAGCATTATCAGGGTTCCAATCATACGCACCAATACCAAAGTAGTTATAAACACCCGCACGACCGCTTGAGAAGTAAGATGTACCATAACCACTTTCCAGAAAGGCATGTGCAATCAAGTATATTTCATTTAAATTGTATTTCTTACAAGCATAAGCAACTGCTCTACCTTGTCCAGATAAAGAACCTTTACCTCTCAATATTTTATTAAGTGCTGAAACCGAAATACCTTGATATTTACCTAAATTAAGCATTTGATATTTTTGCGTTTTGCTATTCCATATTTTTAAAGAGTTCATAGCATTAAGGGTTGCCGAATAACTGGCACCATACCAACCATTACCATAGTTGATTTGAGGAGATTTAGTCATTTGAATAGCTACGGCTCTTTTGAATGAATAAGCACTTCTGGAAATCACCACAGAAGGTTCTTTGCTTCCTTTTTTAGTTGTCGTTGTAGTTTTGTTTTTGTTAACACTAGAAGCAGAAACAGTAACTTTAATTGTTTTTGTTTTAACTTTATCTTTAGGTATTTCAGAAAGTAATTTCTTACTGTTTTTATAAAGGTATAAAAGACCATTAATGGTTTTATCTACATTTTTCTTAGGTGGTAACCCATTGAGTGATATATCCCAATCTCCGTGCTCATATACACTTCTCCAAATATTAGATGTATCAACTTCAATAGAAGATGGTTTAACTGGTATACCTTGATATTTCATTCTTGAAACTGCTTGCAACATCGTGTGTATTTCATTGACTATAAAATCATCTTTACTTGCTGATAAATCTTGGCAAACTTCAATGACAATATTGTCTGGGTGGCTTGGTACTTCGTACATCTCTAATCTCGGTTGCCATATATGATTTCTATCTATGAAGTAGTGGGGATATTCTTTGTCAGTTAGATATTTTTCTCTGTCAAAGTATAAGTCAAGCACAGAACACATCGTATTCGCATTTCTTATAGTCACTTTTTTAGGATTATATCCTCTATCTTTACCTTGTACGATATCGTGAGGGATAAATTCAGGATATGTTGGTTCTTCATCGTCAATAGTGAAATTGATGTGTGTTTGTTTCTTTTTGATTGTGACTGTTTTATTGTTGTCTGTTGCCGTATTACTTGAACTACTTGAGCTATCGCTAGGCTTAGGCGGGTTTTTCTCTGCTTTGTATGGCGGTCTAACAAAATAGATATTCCCGCCGTTACCGTTATAGTTATGATTAACAAACGCTGCTCTCGAACCACTCCATTGGTTTGAATGGTACCAATTTTGATCCACACAACGAAAGGTCCTTTTGTCACTAGGTCCAACAACTATTGCAGTATGTCCAGCCCAACCATATGTCCATACAGCTATATCAGCTTTTTTCGGGACGAAGCCAGGTCTATATTTATATATCTTCCATGTTCCGTTAGGATATTGGGAACGTTGTGCCATAGCATTTGCATTTCCCCAAGTTCTAAAATGCCAATATCTTTGAAAAATATAGTTAGGTAGATCCCACAATATTGTTACGATAGTATTCGCTACTTACTACCTTCTTCATATTTCTATGAATGTTCAGACTATATCATCAACCCAATAGGTTGCTCCCCGTTTCCACTCGCTTGAGCGTACGTCTTTCGACTAGTCGTTGCACGTTCCTATCTCTAGGCTTCGCTCATGATTGCCCTCGTCTTTACGTTAGGGGTTCCCATGAATTAGAGGAGTTTTCATTAATGATTACTCACTAATGGTGCTGAAAGTTAACACTGGAAACCATATCTTCCGTCAATATCTACCCCTTTATGGTTCTTAGCCATCCATTTAGCCCAATTTACAACTTGCGAAGCTGTTGGCTTTCCGCTTTTAGGTAGTATAGCCATTTACACACCTACTTTCTTTGTAAAAATAAAAAGCCAACACTAAAGTGTCAGCTTAAAATAGTAAGGAGGCTAAACCGAAAGCAGCTGCAATAATAGCGCAACCACCACTAATTAACGCTACTACTACTTGAACATTTCCTTTTTGTTTATCAGAAATCGACTTATTTATATTTTCTAATTGCGCTTCGTGAGATTTAACTGTGTACTTTACGTCAGTGAATTCATTTCCCACTTTTTCTATCACACCACTAATTTTTTCTAAATGTTTTTCTAATCGTTCTTGCGACTCAAACTGCTTTTCTTGTAATCCTGTTTGTTTTTCGAGCCTTTTATCTAGTGTGCTGTATGCCTCAATGTGTTTTCTATCATTTTCGTTGATTTTTTCATAAATTTTACCTGTATTCTTTATCCATTCTGTACGTAATACATATTTATCTTCTTCTTGAGACAATTTCTACACCTCCGTAGAACCCTAAAATGCCACAGATCATTGTAAAGGTAGAGAATTGCAAAGGAGAAAGCCAATTAATAGCATGAAACATACTAGCGGATGTCATTAAAAAGTAAAAGCAAGCATTACCCCAACCCCCAATACAAATAAGATAGTTGAAAGTATTATTTAACTTTTGTGTAGGTAAAAAGAATGGGGCAATTATAATAAAAGCACTAAAAATCATCGCAAGGACTCCCCATATCCAAATAGGCATTATATGATGTAAAGCTAAATAGAAATCACTATCTCTAATGATTGACGCCTGTTCTCTTGTCCAGAAAAAACCACGTTCAAACATCAATGCTCCAAATCCTAAAATCATCAAAAATGATAACGAGTAAGTGATTGAATTATTTTTCATTATAAAATACCTCCTATACAACAGGGTCTGAACCAGGTATTACTACTCCTTTAGTAGCATCATACCAAGAACCCCATCTTGTAGTTTCGCCCATCATATTACGAGAGTATATTCTGTGTCTGTTGTAAGGCATAAACAACACTTTTTTGTATGTGTCACTTCTCGCAATAACGATAGCATAGCCACTTTGATTATCGGGATCTGGAGAATTTGTAGGGTTGTAAAGGTAGTAAAAACCAGTTTTATCAATTTTGCTCATAGTAGATAAGTCAACATTATCTAACCTAATAGCAAAACCTTCGGCTTCTGTAAGTGCTGATAATTGACCTGTAGCACTCTTTATAGCTTCATTAACTTTGTTTTGTATTAATTCATCTAAACCATCAGAAAGTGTCTTAAATTCATCTTCGTTTGCCTTCTTAGATAACTGCTGATTAACTTCATCTTTTTTAGCGTAGTTGATAAGTTGCTCGTCTAAGTTTTCCTCTGTTATAACTCCTTCAGTTGCCGAATTTAATCGTTCATTAACCTCTAAAATTTTATCGTTAATATTATTTAGATAGTCTGTTAACTCTGTTTCGGTTTGTCTTGCGAAACCTTCCATTTGTTCCCGCAAATCTTTAACTTGTTTAACAAATTCTGACTTTTGAGTATTTACAAAATTCATGAATTCTTCTTCAGCATTTTGAACGTTTTCTAATTCTTTTGATACAGTATCAATTCTGTCTTTCACTAAATCAACAAGATCGTCAATCTCTCTAATATATCTGATTTTAATATCAGCATCTATTTGGTTAATTAATGCATCTTTTACGTAAAAGCGAAACTCGTTAAGTACAACTGTATCTTTTCTTCCAACTGCTTTGATATATATTTGTCCAGTTACAGAAGTGTCTGTAGAAGCCTTTAAAAAATCGTTATCAAGAGTTAGTCGTATAATACCTTGCATAGGGTCAACGTATTCGACTTCAACTCTGCCTGTAGAAGAACCATTATCAGAAACAAAGTAAGCTGTAATTTCTGTATTTGCTTCGCTAATCTCTAACGGGTAATTCTCTCCGTTTATATTTCTACGTACTTGAAACGTTAATACAGCCGTGTTTATATCCATATTATAAAAACCGATACCCTCATCAGATATCGGTTTTAAATAAGGTTCATCAACAGTGGTAATTTTCGCTTCTTTATAAAATCCGTCCATTATGAGTCCTCCTTATTATTTCTTTTTAGTCTTATGAATGATTTTGTTCGTTTTAGTATATGCGCTCGGTTTATTAGGATAAACTTGATGGAATGTTTTCTCTTTTTGGTTACCATACCCACCAGATTTAAGAATTTGAACTGCTGTGTGTGCATGTGATGGTGTGAAAGTGAGGTTAATAATCATGTTTCTAACTCTAGCTACACCTTTTGTTCTTAAAATATCCACAACCCCCATCACTTCATTAGATCTGTGAACATTATCTGGACTTGTTGTAGAATACTGAACTGGTGCAATAGCATGTAATGGTATAGTATGCCAGCCTTTTTTAACCGGCATTCTAACTCTGTATAAGTGGCGTTTTCTACTCTTACCATTACCACTATATGGATGATAGTTCTGAACAACATAAGGCGCAACAGCAATAGTTGTGTCTCTATCTACTTCAACAGTTATAGAACCGTTTAACTCTACAAATCCATTAGCTGTAACTTGGAACCTTTGTTGTGTCATTAGCATACGCTGGTAATCTTTTTTTGCGATAAGAGAAAATGGTTTAGTATCTTTTTTATCAAATCTGCTACTATAAACCAAAGATTTTACAATAGGTTGATTAGCAATTCTTCCTTCTTTGTTAGTGTCCAATTTAGCTAATTTAACTATGATGTTTCCTAAATAGTAAACTGAACGCCACATCTCTTGAGCGCCTCTAGGTTTCCCAGCTCTACCTTCATATACTTCAGGCAAGAAAGAAGTTGTACCATGCTTAATACCTACCCAGTTACTAAATGAAGCTAAGGTGCTTGACCCCCATGTAACATAGTCGCCATGATCTGATATTTCAGATAGTAGTTCAGTCATTACATTGTTAGGTTGGTTAGCAAAACGCGGATAGAATAAGCAATAGTCACTTACCTGAGAAACGATGTTATGACAATCTACATGAGCGGTAATATCACCTAAACTTTCTACTAGCGCTTTCATATTTCTACTTTCTCTCTCACTAAACGGCTTAGTCCCTTTGTAGTTTTTACCAGTAGAACGTGTACCACTACCATTTGACCAATAATAGTCAAAATTACGATTTAAGTCTACATTATTTACATTCTCGCGTTCATTATTAGCAAAGCCCCAAGGGTTAACAATAGGAACTATAACCACCCTAACGTTTTTACGTATATAAGCGAGTTGTGAATACTTGCTCCATTCATTGACGACTAAATCCATAAAGCGACTTAAAGCATAAAATGCGCTGTATTCATTCCCGTGTATACATGATGTGATGAGTAAAGTTTTTGTATAGTTTTGAGGTTTGAAATCATAAGCATAAACATTGTACTTGTTACTTTGGTCTTTACCTACATATTTTTTCGTAACATACTTGTTGTCAACAAATTTGTCATAAAACACTTTTCTATTGTCATCGGGATCGTTATTATTAGGTGTTTCATTCACACCTTGTTCTGCACTAGCGATAAATGGAGGAGTAAATAGATAAGTAGCGTCATCAGCCACATTTAGTTCTTTGTCTATTTTTTTATCTATTCTAGTGAAATCATGTCTTAGTCTTTCTGAAAGTATAGGGAAATTTTGAGCGTCAATTGATGTACGACTATCTCTCACTTCTTGAAGCCCATTACCGATAGTTCCTAAAACTAAGTTTCTTATTCGTTTACTTTGATAACCTAACTCTTGACCTACAGTAACATTAGGTCCAGTAGGTAATGTATATACAATTTGTTCAGAGTTATGTGCTCGCTTTTCAGTTTTTCCATGCTTTACTAATATTTCTTCGATATTAGTAAGCATATCTCTTATAGCAATGTAATTGAGTTCGTTTTCTCTAACATAACGCGAACTAAATAAAGTATCTAGTTTTGTGTAGATAGTCTTTCGCATTGCTACGCCTCCTTAACTTGTAGTTTTCCATCTTTATCTATTGTAATGTTGTAATACTTACCATTTTCACCTTGCATTTTGAGACGATTATAATGAAGTCTATCGACTTTCTTTTTATCATTATTACTCATAAGTCCAGATGTTTTATCTGTTGCCTTTGGTATTACGTATTTGTTAAATCCACTTTTAGCACTTGCAATAACTTGCCATGTCTTACCACGATCATGAGACACTCGAAATTTACCATTTCTGTTATATTCTAGTATGTGGTCCTTTTCTACAATTGCTCTTATTCCATTGGCGTTTCCATGCAATGCTTTGTTAGAGTCAATGGACTTTCTTGTAGAAGTAATAGCTGCATTTGCTTTTGCGTATGTTGTTCGATATGAATTAGCAAATCCTCCACCTAAACCACCTACAACTTGTGCTGCTTGACTAATTCGTTCTAAATAACGATTTTTGCGGTTAAAATCTCCTAAAGTTACGTCTTGTTTTACTATCTTATTTTCAGCGTCTCTAATAGTCTTAACTTCGACTATTCTCATAAATTCATTTATACCCAGTATAGAGTGCTTAACTTTTACAATGTCTGCAACTCTAGGAACTGCATTAGGATAATGTTGTCGCAAAGCTATAAAATCCAAAGTTAAAGAGCGTTTTATAGATGCATTAATAACAGCTTGCAATCTAGCTCGCATAATATCAGGATCAGTAATAGAACCATCTTTAACAGGTGGTGCATCAAAACGACCGTAATCTTTCATATTAGGATGCTCAAATTCAACAATAAGGCCTGCACCATCTAAGCCCTCTTCATCAGTATAAGAACCGTACCCTTTAACATAGGTATACATTTGACCACTATCTTCTTCTAATTTCATATTGTTTGCGTTAATTTCATCGTCTATATGATAAGTTGCTCTTTTTTCTAAATATGGCGTAAATTCAAAAGTATATGTGTTTGTTTTATGATCATGATGTATATCAAATTCTAAGTCCCATGCCTCTAAACCCTTTTTCAGTAAATCTTCGACACTTTCTCCCTCGCCAGAGTCTTTAATTTCAGATACAAACAAATTACTAGGCACTTTGTATTTAAGACCAGTACCTTTAAATATTTTTCCGAAAAAGTCGGGTGGTTTATGAGGACCATCTATTTTGTCATACACCCTTTTTCTCTTAATGATATCTATTGGCTTTTCTCTAAGCGTTACAGTAACTTCTTGATTTCTACCGTGAGTTTTTCTATCGATAATATAAGCAACATATTCTCTTTTGTCGTTAGGTCCTGTAAGTTGTGTTAACGTCCAACGCTTATCAATCCCACGTATAACGTTATAGTTATATTTATCTTCAAGTAATTTACACTGTACAACTGTTTCAGAACCTAATTTAGATGTAGTAGTTGTAGTAACATAGACTGGCTCTCCTATACCTCTTATTGGGCTAAATAATACTGGCATTTAATAACCACCTACTTATAATAAAATTTCATATCGAACGTTACTGACTTAACCTGTTGATTAAAAGCGAAATCATTCCAGCCAGGATAGAATTTAGGTTGTGCATTTGTACAACGATGATTAATTGGGGTGCCGTTTCTCCACGTTTGAACTCCGTCATACACTATCTTGTCGCCTTTTTTCAAACTAATATTACTGATTTTCATATAATCAGATTTTCCTAACGTAAATCGGAAGCTTTCTTTACTGCTTACACTTTTACCTAGAACGATAGTTACTTTTTTATAGAGTTTAAATTCGTTATTAGGTACATTTCCGTGGTAATAAACACTGTTATTCCAAATATTAGTAAAAGTGTATGTTCTTTTGTCGTTTTCTTCGTCAAATGGTACTAACATATCATTAGACCATAACGCTTTGTTAGGTTTGTTCTCTAAATCTAAAGAAGTACCAATACTCTCGGCAAAAGGTATTTCAATTGTTTCAAAAACTAAGTCGAAGTTAATCACATTACCTTTGTTATCAGGTGTTATTACTGATGAACATTTAACTTGATACTGTTTACCACTAGTATAGTAATTATCGTTCATCATATTATGATCGAATACTGGATAACCATATTTATCATATGATTGATAGTCATCTTCCGTCGGTTGTAAAAACTTGTAATTATGCTCTTCGGCATATCTAAGTTCTCTAATCCATACAGGTTCAGTGTTTACTGTTAAATCATAGAATTTATCTCGTAATCTTGGTATATCATTAAGTTTTGTACTAACTACATAGCAGGGTACCGTAATTTTCCTTTTACGGTACTGACTACTAAGTAACATACGACCACTTGTGTTTTCTTTTGTTTCATAGTTGTCCTCTATCTCCGGGCTTTCGATGACAATATCTTTCACTCGAAAACCGAAGTCAGACAACTTGTATTTAGCGCCATCTTTTTGTTTAATTTCTAAATCCATTGCCTGACCTCCTAGAATGTGAATGTGGCATCTCTATCCGCCATTTGTCCGTTGACTATATGAGTTAAAGCGTCGTTGTTAACGTCCATTTTAACGGTTACAACACGTTGCGATGGATTTGTCTTATATTCATGAGTATGTGTAACTTGTGCATTGGCTGATGCACTAGCGTTTTTAATATCTCCTTGAATATTTGGTGTTTTTAGATTGCTATTTTTTAATGTACTTCTAACATCACTTAATACATCGGTTGGATTAACAGCATTTTTAACAGCTTTTACAGCACTTGACCCCAAACCACCTGCAATGTTTGCCACGCTTTTTTTCTTATCATCAATACCGATTTTAAAGCCTTCTCCAAAATCTCCACCGATACCCATCATTACTCTTGATGGAGAGTGTGAGTTGAGAACACTTCTAACCGCATTGATTGCTGAACTTGCAACATTTTTAGCAGCGTCCACTACAGCACGAGCAGCATTTTTAATACCATTAACCATTCCCATGATTAAATCTCTACCAGCGCTTTTAAAGTCACCTACAAAGTTTCTGACAGCATTTACTGCTCTCGAAACACCTGAAGTTACAGAACTAACAACTCTAGACATTCCAGACATTACAGAGCTAACAATACCTGACATCGCTGAGCCAATCGCACTGAGCATGTTTGAAAAGCCACTGGTTACAAAACTTACTGCCCTTGAAACCGAATTGCTTATAAAACTTACTATTGTTGACCAAATGCTTGAAATAAAGCTTGATATCGATGACATAATAGAGCTTGTCACACTCATTAAAGTAGACCAACCAGTTGATACGAAAGATACAATAGTTGAAACAACTGTGCTTACTATAGTAACTATTGTTGTCCAGATTGCAGATATCACAGATGAGATTGCAGTCATTATAGTAGTTGTTATAGTGATTAAAGTAGTCCACGCAGTTGTAACGATAGTGACGATGATATTAACAATAGTCATAATAATAGTTGAAATCGCAGTCCAAATTGTTTGAGCAATAGTAACAAGAACTGTCCAAATAGTTTGTGTAACTGTAACAATTGCAGTCCAAACCGTAGTAACAATTGTAACTAAAGTTGAAATTATTGTAGTTATTACTGTGACAATGGCTGTCCAAACCGTCTGTGCAACTGTAACTAATATTGACCATTGTATTTGCGCTAAAGTAACAATTCCGTTCCATATGTTAGCAAGGAATGTACCTAAGCCGGTAACTACAGAAATAATAGCATTAACAATTGAATTCCAAATTGAAGTTGCAATACCAACTAATGCGCCAAATATTGTACTAAAGAAGTTGACTGCATTTTGCCAAGTTTGTTGTAGATATTTACTCCAAATATCCCATATAGCTTGAGCTGCAGAAACAATGTTTTGCCAAATTGTTTGCCCAACTTTTAATATTGTTTGCCAAGCACCCGACCAGTCGCCACTAAGTATCTGTAAAGCTACAGTAATAATTCCAATGATCACATCAAAAGCAACTTTAATAACTGTAGATATTACAGTCCAAACTGTACTTACAACAGCAACTAGTGCTTGGAAGCCTTGCGAAACAATTGGAGATATTAATTTAACTGCAGTTTCAACAACTTGTACGATTGTGTCCCAAGCATTTTTGAATATAGGTACAAGAGGTCCCATAATGGATTGCGCTTGAGATAATAAATCTCCTAAGAAGCCAATAACTGCTTGTATCGCTGCTCCAACAGCACTTTTAATGGCATTCCACGCACCTATTAAGGCATTACGTAATACTGATGATGAGTTCCATAAAGCAACGAATATAGCTATTAATGCTGCTACTCCTGCTATGATTAATAGTATTGGTGCATCTATCGCTGCAATAGCAACACCAATAGCTTCAAATACTGGAGCCAATGCCGAAGCTACAGACATTAATGCTTCTATAACTGTTCCGGCACCTGTAAACACTTTGATAAATGTTCCTATAAAGTCTATAACTCCTAAAATAGGTGGACCTAGTGTCATGAATACACCGGCTAATGTAGCAATTAATCCCAATAACATTCCAATAGCAGGATGTGCTTCAGTTAATTTAGCAATAAAATCTGTAATCGCAATAGCAACATCTAAAACTGCTGCAGCTAGTGGTGCCATTGCAGTACCAACATTTATAATGATTTGGATTATATTACCTAGTAGCGATATTAATTTAGGGCCATTCGTGTTGATATAATCCATAAATTTCTTAAATCCATCTGATTGTGCTATCGTAGCACTCCATGAAGCAAACTTTTCAGACATTTGCGCTAGAGATTCTAATATAGAGTGTGTATTCGGTGCAAATGCTTTCATGAGGTTAAAAATACCCTTGAAGGTATTTCCGAATATTTGTCCGATTAACGGTAAGTTCTGTTTAGTATATTCAACAAAGGATCTAATAGCTTCTTGTCCAGCCGATGACTGCGCCCAAGAATTAAAAGCTTGTCCCATTCGTTTAAATCCAGCTGCAGCCCAATCTGCAAGTGGCGCTAGTTGTGTGAGAACACTTACTACACCACTACCAAAATTGCCTGCTGCACTTAGCATATTATTGAATATTCTTACTCCTGTTGTGCCCATCATTTGGAAAAACTTTTGTGCAACTTGAGAGTTTTTAGCCCAATCAAGCATTTTAGCACTCGCTTGTTCCATTCCTTTTGACACGCCACTAATGAAAGGAGACAAACCTGCTAATGCCACTTTAATCATGTTTAAGCCATTAGCCATTGTGTTAAAGATTTGACTTTGATTTTTCTCTATAATACCTTGCCAAGCATCTTGAACACCTTGTAAGGCGCTTTCGTACTTTTTCGTTTCAGCTGTAGCTTGTAGAGTTCCATCGTTAAGCATTTTTATAGCACTTGCAGCCATAACTCCAAATCCCATAACGCCACTTGCAGCAACACCAAATGCAGCTGCTAATCCTGCAGCTCCACCAGCTACAACCCCGATAGCGTTAAGAACAGCAAATAATGCAGGAACCATCGAAGCAATGATAGGAACTACCAACGTTATATTGGAAATTAAAGAACCCTTTATCATGTTAGAAATTACAGTGCCAATTGTTCTGATACGTGTAGCTAAAGCGTTCCATGAGTTCATAGAACTATCAATACCAGCTACCATTGCTCTAAATGCACCTTGTGCTTTATCTGAATCAACATCTATCCTAGTGTGTATTCGGTTAGGAATTGAACGTAACATTGCTTTAAGCGCTAAAATCTTAGATACAGCAGCGCCTTCGTTAACTTCGACAGTAGCTTTTGCTTTTTGTCTCGCAAAGCTATTAAGCGACTTTTTAGCTTCAGCTATAGCGACACGTGCTTTAGTTGCGTCTGCATCTAAATGAGCACTATAAGAATTTCCGTCAAACATATCTAAATCAATCTGTAGCTTAGATAACGTTGATATAGCTCTTCTTACGTCAACATCAGCATGTGCATTAGCATTTGATCCGTCGAAGCGTTCTAAATATGCTTGTGCTTCTTCAATATTAGCTTTCGCGCTTGCTACATTAGCGTCTAACTCTGCGTCGCCTCTGTAAGCATCAAATTTGCGTACATATTCTTCAGCTATTTGCACTTTGCTTTTAACTTCGTCAATATCTATATCAAGATTAGCTTCTGCGCGAGTATTATTAAAAGACTCTACTTCTTTTTTAGCTTTGTTTACTGCGCTAGTTACACCAGATGCATCTGCGTCAATTTCATTATCTTTGATTTTATCCATAGTGCCTTTAAAACGCTCTGCTGTATTTTTAGCTGCTTGTATAGCACTTTTGAACTTTTTTGCGTTAGCTTCAATCGTCGCTTTTATACTATAGTTAGCTTCTGCCACGTGTTCCCACCTCCTTATTTATTAAGTTCTGCAATTTGTTGAAGTAAATCTTTAGGAGGCATATTCTCCTCAAATTTGCTTTCAGAAGCGAACTTCACAGGTTCGCCCCTGTCTAATCGTTTAATGTTCTCTTGATAATGCATGATATCGTCTGCACTTTTGAAACGATATTCTGTCTCGCCTTTTTTACCGCCACGTTTCTTCTTCTCTGCAGCTGCGTCTCTAATAGCAAATGCTAGTTTGTACATATCCATATCTTTATCTAGTTGCTCATACTCTAGTGCATACATACGATAGTTGAATTCTCTAAGTGTCATTTGCTCAATAACATCTAGGTCGTAAATTTTTAGTTTGCTCATGCACAAGATAACTATACGATCAAACGTTAATATTTCTTCTTCGTCTACTTCTTGCTGTTCTTTTTGTATTTTTTCGGAACGAGGTTTTGGGTTAAAACACGCTTTCCCAGTTCCTCGATGACTTCGTTACAAAATTCTTCAAGTCCAGTATTTTCAATGACATCTTCAACAACAGCTTCTAAATCTTCTTCGGTTTTAGGCGCTCCTTTTTCTTGTGCTGTTGCAGCTTTAATAACTTTAGCGACATCTACTACACTGTGGCTTTCTAGTGCAGGTACTAACATTTCTGTACCTTTACCAAAGTTAACTTGTTCTGCTTCCATGCCCATTTCTTTATCAATGATGTTTAAAAACTTTAATCCGAATGATAGTTCAATTGTTTTACCGTTAAATTTGATTTCCATATTATTAATAACCTCACTTTAAATTTAGTCAAAAAGAAAAAGAGGGCATCTAGCCCTCGATATTATACAGTTTCTGCTGTGCTTGGTTCGTTAGGTTGTGGGATTTCTGACACAAGACCATCGTCAGCTGGATCTGCAGCAACAGTATCGTGGAAGCCATAAGCAGCTTTGTTTTTCTCGATTTGCTCTGGTAACGTTGCCCAACCACGAACTTTTCTAAGATATACACCAAATTCAGTTTCAAATTCTGCGATATCTTCAGCGTCGTTAGTACGGTCAATACTATTCCAGTATCCTTGACGATATTCTGCTTTATATTTTCCATCTTTGTTTTTAACTTTTTTATTGATAACCCATAATTCATAAGGGGTATCTTCTTCGGTAGCATCTTCAATTTCATCACATAACGTGTCGTCTTGGTTCATGTAGCAGTTAATCGTAACTGTTGACTCTAATGTACCTCCAGAGTTAACAGGACCATCTACAGTAGCTTCTGTATCTCTGTCTTTTTCAGTTTCACGTTCTAATTCTGTTACCCACATTACTTTATTTGCATCTTTACGGTCTCCGGCTTTACGGATTAAGACTAATTCATCAGTACCTTGTTTAATTGCCATAGGTTTTACCCTCCTAAAAAGTATATAAAAAAATACAAGTCCTTTAATGACTTGTATACTCGATATTTATAGTTACATGCGATAATGCTTGATTATCTTCAATTTCAATAGATTCATTGATGTCTAACTGCGGATTGAATAAGCTGAAACCTTCAAGCTCGATATCATCTAACATAATGTTTTGAACTTGCATCAGCAAATTGTCATTAGCACTCTTATCAATATCCAACCCCCACAAATGAACGATGGCGGTAGGATTACCGCCGAAACTGTCAAAAGTTAACACATTCATGCTATCTGTGGTTGTTTGAATAGCAATAAAAGGATATTTAAGCTCTTGGTTAAGTTCTTTAATTTCAATTACAGGGACACCAATTTCACTAAATTTTTCATATAAGTAGTTGAATAGTTGAAGTTTAGCTGATTGTTTCATTACATGCCCCCCGTTTTACCGTTTATTAATCTCTCGAGGTCCTCTCTGACTTTCCTTGTATATCTTTCATAAACAGGGAACATAAACGTTTCAGGAGCCATGTAGCGTGTACCGTATTCTAAAAATCCACTATACCCAGCGTTAGAGGTCACAGCGTACTTCATGTTGCCTTCTTTAGTATCTCTAATCATACGCGCTAAGTTTCCTGTCCAGTAACCTTTGTTCATAACTGACTTAGCACTTACAACAGTATCTCTAGCGAATTCTCCAGCGTTATTTTTTAGGACTTCCTCTACATCGTCATCGATGTTGTCGTGCATGTACTCTAGTCTGCTGATTAGAGCGTCAATATCATTAGCCATCAACTAACCTCCTCAACGTAGAATACAGTGTCATGTTCATAATCGATACGTTTATTGATAATGTGTTTTACACCTTTGATATAAGCATGTGTAACTTGTGGCTCAAAATGACCATTTAAACGAATGACATTGATTTGCTTTGTTACGTCTCCATATTCTAGGATTGTACGTTGTGGGGACAAAGGAGAAATGTTACAAGGAACAATATCAAAAACTTTCTCCTTAACATCGTACTTACTTGTTTTAGGGTTGTAACTGCCTTTTGTTTCCTTAGAAAATGAAACGCGCTTATTGTATCTCAATAGAATACACCTCTACCACGTTTACTTGTATTTTTTGGAAACAAAGCGTTAATGACATCCAAATATTCGTCAAAATCATTGTTTTGGAATGTATTTGAGCGACCATCAACACTTTCTTGTGTCATACCTTCAGCGCCAACACGATTAAAGCGTTTGACTGATACTTCTTCGATAATGTATTCCAATCGTTCCGGAACTTCTTCTATATCGACAGGAAGCAAACTAATCAAACGCTTTTCAGTGTTACTTATGATTATTTCGAGTAGTTCATCTTGCTTATCATCATTGATAGAGAGTAACTTTTTGACATTTTCTAATACTGCCATGTTATCCCTCCAATGCTTTAAGAATTACCGCTTTCGTATCGTCTTTTGATACATCTACATTATGTTTTTCAGCTATTTCCAACAATTCAGCTTTTGTTGCTTTAGCATCTACATCTAAAGCGATGTATTGCTTGTTATATACGTTTTGCTTATGAAATAATTCATCAATACGCTTAGAAGTAATATCAGTAGGGAATTCGTCTCCTACTTTATATTCTTTCTGATCTTCTTTATTAATGAAGTCGCGTACAACTTTATAAGAATAAGCCATAAGTTAGACCTCCTCGATTAATTAAACTGTTTCTGTATTTCCACTTGAAGCACTGCCAGCAGTCAACTTAGCAAACGCTTTGTCGTCTGCAATATGGAACGCAACGTCCATAGTTACACGTAATGCAATCAATTCTTGCTCGAATAGGTTGACTGGAGAACCATCAGCATTTTGAACAGTTGATAATTGACCATCTTCTGAAATTTTATAAGACAAGTTGTAAGGGATGCCGTAGAATACTTTGTTAAAATCTCCAGCGTATAAGTCGCCTTTTTTGAAGTTGTCTGATTTAAGGTCAACTACAGGTAATCCATCTAAAGTGTTGCTTGCACGGTCATAGTAGCTTTCTTTAGTATCTTTATCGCGAACTCCACGTAACGCAGTACGGTTTTGAGTTTTAGATAAGAAAGCGTTAGGTTCAACATCGTGTTCCAATAAAGCGTCCTCTAATGCTAATACGTTATCTAAGTTAATATCACCATTCACAACATTTTTAGAAGAAACAGCTGATTGTTCAACAGATTGTTTGAACGGGTTATCAATGTTTAATAAACCAGCTTCATCAAACTTTTTGTAGAATTGTTCTGCAATTTGAGGTTTCATTGCTTCAAAGAAACGAGAATAAGTGTAGTTTAAGTATTCACGTGACGCTAAAACAATTACAGCTATTTTGTGTGAACGCATAGATGCTTCAAGTAAGCTAGGTTTAGAAGTTTGAATTTTTTGACCTTCTCCTACCCAGTAAGCACCTGGTTTATCTGCCCAATAAGTGAACTTTTTCTCTGATTTACCGCCCATATCTTGGTATTGGCCTAATTGCATAATCTTTGAGTTTTGTAATACGTCTAAAAGGATAGGTTCGTTAAAATCGTTTAATAATTCGCCTTCCTTGTGTTCGTGCATCATTACATGATCTGGATTAAATGTTTGTGGTTTTACATCTGCCATTTATAACGCCTCCGTTTATTTAATAATTCTGTTTTCTTTTGCTAAATCAGCAAAACTTTTAGATGTTTCTTTTTTAGAAGATACGTCACTACCTTGTCCAAAAGGTGTTGATTGACGTGTAGCTTCTTTAACTTGCTCTTGTACAGCTTTGTCGAAATCTTCTTTAATCGAATTAACGACATCATTAATTTGTTCGTTATCTTCCAAATGAATTAAAGACTGTGCAAACGAAGTAGGTAAACCTTTGTCTTTAAGGTCGTTCTCCACATCAGCTTTGAGTTCACGTAATCTGAATTCTTTTTCCTTTTCTGCTAAGGCTTGTTCGCGTTTCTCAAATTCTTTGTCTTTCTTCTCTTTTTCAGTTAACTTAGCGTAGCTTTCAGCTTCAGAACGTGCATTTTCAACAGCTTCTTTTAACCTTTGTTCGAATTTTTTCTCTTGATTTGCTAATGCTTTATTAACAGCCTTGTGTTTTTGACTATCTAACTCACTTTGAGTTAATTCAAAAATTTCTTTGTCATCATCTTCTTGGTCATTTCCACTTTGTTTATCTTTTCCTACAGGATCATTTGGATTATCTTCAGCGAAATGCTGTAAATTTAGCTTTAATCGTTTAATTTCATTCATTTATATCGTCCTTTCAAACAGTCTTAACACGAATGATTTTACACATAAAAAAAGCACCCATTATAGTGCGGTTAAGCCCAATAAAGTGTGCTGATGTTTATGTTTATTACATTGTATTAATCCAGTTGATTACATTATTAGCAGTTTAACGACTTACTGAGGTCGCGTAGGTTAACGTATCCTACTGACGAGATATTGGCGCGGTAACGCCAGGACCAACTGCTTCACGCTTTGACATAAGTACCACCTCAGATGAAATTTTTAGGTTTAAACTCTTTCTTCTCAGGTTCTTTCTGTTTCGCTTGTGCTCGGTTACTAGGGTTTGTGTCATTCAGACGCTTGAGTTCTTTGTGAATGCCTTCAAGGGCTGCAGCAATACGTTCGTTATACACCGCTACCACCCTCTTGAATTGCATCAACAATTTTGTCTATTTTTTCTTGTGTCGTCATACTATCTTTGATGATATCTGAAGGCTCTTTGTTGAAGATTTGATTATATTCATCGTAAACATCATCTAGCCTGTCTTGTAAGTAACTTTCGTCATACTTGTCATACTCATCGATTGTATCACCATCAAGTTCAGTGACGTCATATAGGCCTTCTTCTGTTTCGTAATCTTCTTCGTACTCATCTTCTAATTCATCTCCAGGACCGCCTAGCCCCTCTAAGAATTCTATATCCTCTTGATCAAAGTCATCAGAAAAGTCGTACTCTTCTTCCCAGTTTTCATCTTCTTCAAATTCGTCGTCATCTCCCATGAAGTCATCTTCATACATGCCATCTTCTTCGTCACTGAAATCAGTGTCTAGCACTTCTTCTTCTTCCCAATCAGCATCTTCATAATCCCCTACGGAATTATCAACAATTTCTTTTGCTACACCTTCGTTAGTAACTGGCGGTGTATTTGCAAGATTATTATCTTCTGCCAATTATGACACCTCCTTTTAATTATTTAACAACGCCTCCGAAATATCTTCCTTTGCGTTCTTCAAAGAATTCATCTCTCCAATTAGGATTGATGTGTGGCGCTACAGCACTCCGACAAAAAGGATGCATAGGCGGAGCGTTCACACCTGGTTTCATATCTTTGACTTTAAATACTTTATTGTTTAAGTGCCTACAGGTTTTCGTTGTCTTACCATCAATCTTAGCGTGATATTCATATTCTGCATCAGGTCCATGTTGTTCTAACATATGACGCTTTGCAGCTAACGTTTGCACTCTAGCAGTTTCTGTTATGAGTAAACGTCTTATTTCGTAAGTACTATTACCTGTTTCTTTTCTGAACTCTTTCACAAACTCATAAGGGTGTCGTCCTCTTAACAATACTTGGCTTGTAGCCTTTTCAACATGAGCACGAACAACTTTCATATCACGCCATAAACGACGTGACCAGTTAGAATTTTGAAATGGAGCAGTGACAATTGTTTTTACATCGTTGAGTGATACATGTATTGTTTCGCCTAAAATACCTGCTTGTTGCTCAAGAGAACGATAATAGGATGATTCCATGTAATTATAAATAGATTGCTCTATACGAGCGTATGAGTACGTTACAATGAGTCCTAACTGCGCTTTAAGTAACTTCTCTCTATTCACATACATCGCTGTGTTGTATTGTTTAAGTTCTCTGTTCGCTCTATCGCTAAAGTCATTGTTTTTAACGTATGACCTTGCTTTATTAGCAAAAGATTGAACGTCGAAAGTATCCACTCGCTTTTTTGCTTCGTTGATAGGAATACCTTCACTGTCTGCGTATCTTGCATAGAATTTAGATATCTCATTCTCTATATCGTCAATCATGTTGTTAACAATGCGTCCAATCTCTTGACTCATTTCCTTATCGCTCATTGTCTCATCTTTAATAATCTCTTGAGCTCTTTTATCCCAATAAGTCATCACTCATCACTCCTCAATAGGTTGATTGGAGTTGTTAAGTTCATTGTCAGAATCTTGTTCGTTGTACATCAAACTATCAGAGTGCTTAATCTTTTCTTCTTTTTCTTTCTCAATACGTTTGACTTCATCTTGTGGATTGTCTATGAAAGATACAAGAGACATCAATGTTTTTTGGCTAATTTCTCCACCAGCACTCATGTACATTTGCATTTCTTCTGTAATTGACTTAGGTAAGTTTCGAGTAAACGTAAATACTAAATCTTTGAGATTGTCTTTGTCTATCTCTCTATTCACACCCATAATTTCTCCGACTAACTTGTAACGTCTAACCAATCCTTTCCGAAACAATCCTTCTTTGATTGCTGTACGTTGCTCTAAACCAAATAACTTATATTTCATGGCTTCTCCAGATTGTTGACCTCCAAAGTTTTCATCAGTCATGTCTGGTGTGTTAGTAAGCGTGTGAATGTCTTTAGCAATTCGTGTCTTATATGCTTCAACGCCACTTACATCATATTGTTTATAGATGTATTGAGCGTCTACATTACCTTCAGTGACTTTGTCGTCCACTGTTGCGTATTCAGGAGGTGCTAAATGAAATACGTTTGCTTCTTTTTGTAAAGTTGCTACCTCTTCGTTTAAATCAACGTTACCTTTAATTAACAACATTGCATCGTTTAAATCACTCATATAGTTAGCTGTATCTGATTGCGCTTCATCATATAAGTCAATAAGGGGGATAACCTTCTCAAAGTCTCCTCTACGTTTTTCATTGTTACTGAACTCTGTAATAGTAACTCTACCGAATGAATGCGCCTCTGGTGGTTTTCGTTCAGACAACTCTAAGTTAGTTACGCTGTTCGCCTTGTAGAAATATGTTGCTTGATCTGTAATAACATCAACATAGTAAATGTTACTTTCGACTTCCGTTAACTCTACGCTATCTTCTGTTGCTACCTTCCAGTATCTAATAGCCATCAAACTATTCTTCTCTACGCTTGTGTCATATATAACGAAAGTATTGCGTGGATCTGATTTGTAAAATCTAACCTCATCTTCTTGGTTACGTATAATGTATTCATACGCTCTACCAAAGATAGACAAGTCTAAACCTAAAGAGCGATTGTGACTATCCACATCGTTAAGACTGTGTAACTCATTTAATTTACTTTGTGTCATCTCTTTATCTGATTGCACTTGTATTGCATGGCCAAAACAATAGCCATTAATAAAGTCAGTGATATATGAAGCGAAGTCATGCGCTGCTCTATTATCTGCTAAGTGTTTCTCTCTCCGACGTTTGTTACGCATGATATTGAAATTTAAACCTTGATAATAATCATCTAACATTTGTAATCTTGGAACTTGCGCCTCTAAATGATGACGAATGAAGTCACTGATGTCGTTAGGGTTATCTAACAAGTCTTGTACTGTGCCATCGTATTTGTACGTTTCAACTGCGTCACGTCTATATATCTCATCACGCATTTGACGACGCTCAAGATCTCTTTCAAAGTTGTTAACGTGTGCCATGTGTTACCTCCTTATAAGCCCATAGCTTTAGCACGGCTAATGTTTTTCTTAATATTGACGTTTGTTTTGTTATTTCTAGGGAAGTGGAATTTCTCTAAACTATAACGTAAGGCATCGAGTATGTGGTTATTTTCATCTATAGGCTTGTTTAACCAATTGCCGTCTTTGTCTTGATCAAATGTATAAGTGTTTAGTTCTTCTATCGTATGTTCACAAGATGGATGTACGTATATTTTAAATCCTTGTATAAATTGAACACCTTGCATAATAGATCCTTGACCTTTTACAGATGGTTTAATATTTGAAATACCTTTACGCTTGATTTCGGTAATTAAACGTTTCTCTGCACTATCAGCTACTATTTCGGCATTTTTCAACCCTTTATCTATATACATTTGATATATCTCGTCGGTAAGCATACCTCTTTGGTAATATTCGTCGTATATCCACAATTCTTTGTTCTGTGTATCTACAATAGTACTAACAAGTGTTGTTGGGTCTTGAGTAAAACCAAAGTCACTGCCATGTGCTACAACTTGTTTGTCTTTTAACTTTTTAACCCAATCAAACTCTTTGACTTCAAAGTTTTCAAACACCAATCCCTCTGCTACTCCCCAATCACCATCACATACAATTCTTGCACGTCTAGGGTTGGTACGATATAAATCTTCATAACGTCCAATATCAACGTCATCTAGCCATTCATTAACTCTAAATGTCGTTGTGTATGAAAATGTATTGTTTAGCTTAGTATCTTCATCAAAGAATGTAGGTTTAAGCCAATGACGTTCACTCCATGGGTTGAACGTTATAGTGATTTGCTTAAAGAATTCTGGGTCATCGACAGAACCACGTATAGATTCAACTACTGTACTGAACTTATCAAAGGTTTCTATCTGGTAAGCTTCCTCACAATGTGTTACGAACATCTCGCTACGATGTTCTCTGTATGTTTCCATACAGTTCAGACTATATCTTCACTATTTCTAGTGCCTCCCGTTTCCACCTGCTTAGGTGTACTCTACTAACTGCACAAAAAAGACACTCAATTTAATGAGTGCCGTTTGTACGCTTTCGATAGTCGTTACACGTTATTAATTGTTTTTATATGATTTGTTATTAACAATTTGATTGATTGCTCGTGGTGTTACGTTATAATCTCTAGCTATTGCAACAGTTCCATCTGTTTTACTATATCGTTTATAACGTTTTCTGATAGTTCCAACTTGTTCGGTTGTTAATTTAGATTGAGAATTTGTTTCACCTTTCATACCCTTTTTAAGTTGAGTATCGTAAGCGTGTTTCATATTTTCATTTAATGTAGCCCATTCTAAATTTTCAACACAATCGTCAGTTTTGATACCGTTAATGTGATTTACAGTAGGTTTGTTATCAGGATTATCTATAAAGTGTGTAGCAACAAGTCTACAAACTCTAAAATCTTTTCCTTTACCTTCTTTATACAAATTCACTCTAGCATATCCGTCTTTAGTCAAACGGTTTTTGCTATTTAGTATCTTTTCTTTCCTCATACAACTACCAGACATCTTAGGCAAAGATTTAACTCTACCTAAATTGCTAATTTCATATAAACCCTCATAACCTTCAATATCTTTCCAAATTTCATTCATATAATCAGCCCCGTTTTATTTGTTAAGCTAATTATACCATTCCGGTTATGGTATTACAATTAATCTTCGCTCGGTATTGTCCTCAACTTAATGTTAGGAGTTTCACCGAATTAGAGAGGTTTTACGTGATCTGATATGTTAAACCACGCCCAACAAAGTATGCCGTTTTCCACAGTGATAGAAGTTATCTTTAACGGATCATCCAATCCTCTAAATAATATCTTCTGGCCAGTGGGTTTATATGTTATCTCAGGCAAACTGTCATTAAATTTGAATAAGTGTTTGACTCCCAGTCTATTTGTAGCCCAACGCAAATCCGTATATGTCGATTGCTTGTTAGTGTTGCTAAAACGTCTTACAACAAGCAAGTTAGCCCAGTCGTACATCATTAGTCTGTATATGAAGTTAAGTGCAGTCGTCTTAGATTTTTTACTACCCCTTGAACCTTTCACAACTCTGTAAAAGTTTTTGTTATTAAAAAATTGGTTATATCCTCCACCAACGATTTTATCTAACTGTACTTCCATAGTTAATCCTCTAATGGAATGTTGTTAATAATTGTAGGGGTAGTTAATTCTAATTCTTGTTTATCTACTGGAGTATAACCTGAACGGTCTAATATATCCTTAGACGCTTGAAACCTAACCAATTCACTCTTAGCATCTAACAAGTTAATCATTGTTTGTAGTGCTTTAGGTACTTGATTAGATAAATATTCTACTTGATAGCCTTTGAAACCTTCTCTAAATTTATCGTTGTTTTTCCATCGCGAGATAGTAGAACGGTTTACATCAATTTCAGAAGCGATTTCACCTTCATTCAAATCCGTTTCGTTTTTGAGGCGTATATATTCTTGCTGTTTCTTAGTTAACTCTAAATACGCGCCAAATGTTGCATTATTTTGCATTTTTGTCATCTCATATATCACCAACTCTCACGTTAATAACTTTATTTATTTTTTATATAACAAAACCTACCCGACTAATCTATCGGATAGGTTCAAAGGAGAAAAAATGTTCGTTTTGTTTTAAAAGGAATAAATGATAGAAAGGTTTACACGAGGTAAGTCATCTAATAACTTACACTATCATAGTAACCGACTTTCCGAGTTCATTTTTCCAGAATTTTTCCAAAAGGTCCGGCACTTAATCGAAAAACTGGATAATCATTGCTTGTAAACTGAGATAAATTATAGTTACCAGCTCCCACTACTTTCAGTTCTACTTTATTAACAAATGCTTCCAAAATACTTTTAGCTTTCTTCGCTTCTTTAAGTGTTTCATCATCTTTTATTTGGACTATAATCCCAATATTTCCTACATACTCCTCTCTTTTTATTTTTGTTGATAATTCTTCTAAAATCTCTATAGCTTTCATATTTTCACTCCTAATGTAAAATCCCTAACTCATCAGCTAATTTAGTAAGGATTTCTCTTCTTAACTCATAAGCTGTCGATTTACTCACACATATTTCTTGAGCAACACCAGTAAGATTTAATGTTCGTGGCTTTTTAAAATAATATATATCCATGAGTTGTTGACTTTCTTTACTACTTGTTTGATATACAATATCTATAGCAGACTTCATTCTAGCTAACTGTGATAAACGTCTATCATTCACTACACGTGTTGCTTTTATCTCCGTGACACTAACGTTACTATGCACTCTATCTCCACCAATATTAGTGTCAGTGGGTTGCCAAGGGTTCAACACTTCTTCTCTCACACGTTGGATATCTTTATCTATATGCCTATAATTGCTTAATTCACTTTCTAAATAGCGTTGCGTTGATTTTCTTAATCCCATGCTTACCCTCCATTCTCCAACTTATCTTTAAGTCTTTTAACTTCATACTCTTTCACTTCTAACTGATGTTTTAGATCATTCTGTTCAAGTATAGAGCCAAATAGTAGTAAAACTAATATAATGATTGCTATTACGCCCCACATTATTTGACCACCTCTAAATTAGGTTTGTGTTCTAGTACACGTCCGTTAAAACTACATGCATCTTCTTTAGCTGAATATA
>OFLL01000149.1_pt1 | contig 30056 bp, 31 predicted proteins | sample 1540861 | NCBI WGS metagenome assembly OFLL01 (sample SAMEA4413039, study PRJEB24355) | metagenome | biome: human; feature: gut; material: faeces | place: United Kingdom | collected 2010 | reverse complement strand
TGGAGAAAGGGTAATTCTGATAGTGAAGGATCCGACATTACTAAGTGAGCGTTGTATCTAATCCTGGGGGCAGGTCATACCTGATCTACAAAAAAACTAAGAATCTTCGAGTGATCCAACTTCTGTTGGGCCATAAGAAATTGGAAAGCACAGTCCGTTATCTGAGCATTGAAGTCGATGATGCGTTAGAGATCTCTGAGTCGATTGAAGTCTAAGGTTGTCAGGACTGCAACAGCAGCCCTGTGCTAGAAGCGGACGTTACTAAGCTGGGATTAATAATGTCTTCGATGTAAGTTATACATGTGTTTGAATTTAAAGTTTTGTGACTGTATTGTTGACTTCAGTTACTTCAAACCATAGAAATAACATGTGAGCACTTCTGGTGAAAATTTCCGCTTCAGCAATAAGACCTTTAGATGAGGGGTGTTTATAATGAGCAAGTTTGATAAAGTTGACCTGGCATATGATTTTTTAGTTTCGAGAGAGAAAATCCAAGAATCGTTTACGATAGAGGAGTTAGCAGCAGCCACAGGATGGAAAGTCCAAACCTGTAAAACATACCCAACCAAAACTTGGAATAAATTCATTTCTAGAGATGGTAAGCAATATACCACTCTTGGAGTGAAATATATTAGCAAGGAAGACTTTCGATACATAAACACTCAGAAGCATATGGATTCAATCCCTCAATCAGAACGAAGTGTGAATTTAAAAAAAGCTAGGGAGTTTGCATTGCTTGCAGTCGCGACATATAACAATCCTTTTACTGACTTCAAAACATTCGGTTTCATAGTAAACATTATTATTGCATACACCTCTCTTTTTCATGCTATTTTCGCCAGAAATGGTATGCCGTATAGTTACCTCGAAGATGATGGAAGTCCTAAGTTAGTAGATGGGCAAGAGAAGGCATGGGAGTTAAAAACCTGCTGTCAAGAGTATTGGCCCGGCATTGAGTCTGCTGAAAAAGCAAATTTACTGTTTCTCATTGGACTGAGGAATGTAATTGAGCATCGGGGGCTACCAGCTATTGATTTATTAACATTTGGTGAGTGTCAGGCTGCGATTAATAATTTTGAAAATATTATTATAAAAGAGTTTGGAGAGGACAATGCACTGATGATTAATTTGGCACTTGCAATGCAGTTGACAAGGGCTACTCAGCAAGCACAAATTGATGCCATAAAACAATTTCAAACTGAGAATTTTAATGTGGTTAAAAGTTTCATGGTTGATTATAAAAATGAACTCTCTGATGATATAGTTCAAAGCCAGCAATATAGATTAAGAGCGTTACTAGTGCCACTAGTCGGAAAAAATGCCAAGCAATCAGATTTAGCAATTGAATTCATAAATGTCAGTAATCTGAGTGAAGATGAAGTGGAAAAATATGAGTCTGGCATAGCTTTCATAAAGAATGTCGAAAATCAATTCAAATTAAAGCCAACAAAAGTTGTTTCATTAGTTCAAAAGAAAGAAAAAAGCTTCAATATTACAACTCATACCAAATTTTGGAAGTACTATGAGGCCAGGCCTATTGAAAACGACAAGAAATTTAAAGGAAAATATTGTGGTTACGTTGAGGGGTTCGATGGATATCTGTATTGCCAGGAATGGGTCCGCTTTATTTTGGCTGTATATAAAGATAAAGATGAACTAAAAAAGATTCTCGCCTACTAACACAATAAATTAATTACAAACTGTTTAGCTCCATAGTTACACTGACCAAATAATTATTAACTAAAACGCAATCATATATAAATGATTGCGTTTGAATATCATTCCACACGTACTTTAATATAGGGGGCTATATCAGCCCTGCCTTACGTCCTCTTGACGTCATTTCATTATGATATGCAATTGTTCCATCTGCAACAAGACTTGAGAGCTCTTTTAATCCACCATGTATTCTCTGCGAGACTCTAAAGTAAATATTTCTCTGAGCCAGTACAGGGATTAGAAATTCATACTGTCCAGAGTCATCACAGAAATCCATAGCGCACATATCCCACTCGGAATTTATAAATGGATCTATAACCTCATAAATAAACTGCGATGTCAGTTGTGATACATCTATATTTGGAGCGGCAAAATGTTGAATGGAGTTTCTCAACTTTCCAAACTCATTGTATAACTTAAGGTTGTTAATCTTCTTGCCTGTCGCAGCCCAAACCTTTTAAGGTAACGCTGAATAAGTAATTGTTTGCCCTTTTTCTAATAAACTTTCAAAATCAAGAAACCCAGTTGTTTTATTTACACAATCAGCTGTTGATTTTGGTAATGACGCAAAAATTAAAAGAGGGCGTTCCTGAGCAAGACGAGCTTTGAAAAAAATTTCACAAGCATGGGCTGCCTGTAAGACTCCCAATTGGCACCACATAGAATTATTCATGTCATAAAAATGAGCAAGGTAGTTAGCATGAGAAAGTGAACCTGCGCCTAAATCAATCATATGCTCATAGACTTTTTTTAAATTTTATATCCATTTATATCACTCAAAATAAAATATTGTTATAATTTATCAGGGTAGCTTGGATGCTGTGCATATTTCAATAAAAATAATAAATTAAAGTTGTTGAGAAGTATCGCTGAAATACGGGGCACTTGATTTTAAGTGAAAGATACAATATCCACTTTTCGCTCAAAGCTGCCTCAAAGGGATTTCCTACTGTCAATATGAAATGGATATTTCTAACACCATAGTACGCCAATCAATGGAAAGCAGGTCAGATTTCTTTCAATCACCAACACAGGCAAAGATTTCTAATAATGTAGGCCAAAGGAGAGGAGACGCAATGTCAGAGATTAATCCACACGATGCCGCACCGACTTTACCCCAGGATCGGGAAACGCTGTACCACTTGGTCTGGAGCGAGCCCGCGGAACGTATAACTGTGCTGTATGGCATCAGTGCTGAGTTACTGGCAAAACGATGCAGCGAAATGCGCATACCCAGGCCGCTTGCTGGTTATTGGAAAGCGCTGGCGAAAGGGACTGCGCCTGCAATTCCCGTTCTGAAAAAGGGTAAGGTGGTAAAGGTAGGTGAGAATGACAATCCATCAATGCAATCTTCTGCCATTACGGCATCAAAAGCAGCATCTTCAGTAGTCCAAAACCAAGCTTCTGTTACGAGTAATGGCTATGGATTGATAAATGATCTTAAAATGTATCTGCCAGTCTCCTCGGTTACTGAAGATGGCTATTATAAACCTGCGAAAAAGAAATTACTGGATCTCAACGTTTCTGATTCGGGCTTTGATAACGCAATTGAGTTCCTGAGTCGATTCATTGAAGCTCTGGGAAAAAAGGGTTATCGGGTAATGCTGGGTGCTCCGGGAGAAAGGTTACATCGTACGGATATTGATATTAAGGAAGATCGAAAAGCGGGAGGATATCGCTGGGACAATTTATGGCGGCCTTATACGCCAAGTATTATTTGTGTCGGCGATATGTACTTTGGGTTTAATCTTGCTGAAATGACGGAATATGTTCCGGCGAAAAAAGTCAAAAACCGCTATATTCGTGACGAACAGATGGGACGGTGGATTCGGGGGAAAAATAGTGAGTCTTTGATACACGTATCAAAACATACTCTACCTACCGGGCGATTTCTATTGCAGCTTTACTCGCCTTATTCTTCCGCAGAATGGTTGGTACAGTTCCGGCAGACGAAACAGTGCGGGTTAATTAGCCAGATCCCTAAGATGATTTCGGCGATGCAGGAGGCTGTTCCGCTAATTTCAAAGCAGCTAGAAGAGGCCAGAATCAAAGCTGAGGAGCGGTGTGTCCAGCGTGAGCGGGAATTAGCCATATATCTTGAAAAGGAGCGGATAGGTCGGGAACAGGAAGCTTACCGTGCCAGCCGTGCCGAGCTCAAATCTATTATGGTTCAGTGGGCTGAAGATAAACGGCTGGAACAGTTTTTTCACGAAGCAGAATCAGATACGGCAACGCTTGATGTTGAGCAAAAGGTGCAGGTTATGAAACGGCTACAACTGGCTCGCAATTCCTGTCAGAGGATACGGCGATAGAAAGGTTGCTAAAGTGGAAAACGCCGCAAGAGCGCTTAATAAAATAATAATATTATTATTCCGTAGGTTATAGATTATAGGTTTCAGGGGTGAGGCGTGTCATTCAGCGCAAAAGATTACTGGCTGACGGTTAGGTTCAGGCAATGAGTATTTTAATACTACCACCCTTAATCAGCCGCTCGCTATACCTCTCTTTCATTGGGATTTTTAGTACGGCAGCAGTCCGGTCCCCTGCATACGAATATCGGATGTCTAGAGCGAGTATACCGGTTGTAGCCGTTGCGTATTGATTAAAAGCAGGATTATGAAGTCCGCTACTCTTTAAAACCGACTGACAGTTCAGGTCTGAACTAATAGAGTTAAATCAAAACCCAAAACCCAAAACCCAAAATCATTTCACCGCTGCGAACCAAGGGGCGCTACGCCCGGCTATGTAGGTCATATCTTTTCCCTCCGTGTAATTTCCGTTCCCGTACCAGCTTCCGGTTAATCGTTCCCCAACATAACCCGTCCCACAAGGGTAAATGGCACGCATACTGCGCCCTTGCAGGCCGGAACGATGCCGGGAAAGCGAACCGTCAGGCGATACGAAGACGAAAATCACACCACTGACGGAGAAAAACCATGACTATTTCCCTGCATACTCAGACTAGCGCCCCTAACACCGCATCGGCAACCAGCGTATCCCCGCTGGACCCGTCAGGCTCCTCAAAAACGAAATTTTCCAAAACCAAAACTGATATTTATCAGACCGTCACTGACAGCATCATTGCGGCGTTGGAAACTGGTGTTAAACCCTGGGCGTGTCCGTGGCAGCGTACCCCCGGTATGTCTGGTTTACCGTCCAATTACGCAACTGGTACGGGTTACAGTGGAATGAATATCATGTTGTTGTGGTGCAGTGCGTCAGAACAGGGATTCAATGATTCGCGCTGGATGACCTACAAACAGGCAAAAGCGGAAGGCAGGCAGGTACGTAAGGGAGAACACGGCACAACAGCCATTTTCTATACCATGCTGGAAAGGGAAAATGACGAAGGAGAAACTGACTATATTCCGATGCTTAAGACTTTCACCGTGTTTAACGTTGAGCAAATTGACGGTTTGCCTCTGAGTGATGAAGCCGTTTTCCCGGCAGAGACCTTTGAGCCGTTACCGCAGGCGGAAGCGCTTTTCCGTAACAGTAGTGCAACCATCATTGAGAAGGGGCAGAACGCTTTTTTTGCACCATCAACCGACGAAATCCATTTACCGGAACGTCGTCTTTTTAGCGATGCTGCCAATTTCTACGCTATGGGTCTGCATGAGCTGGTTCACTGGAGTGGAGCCAAAAGTCGGCTGAATCGTGAAATGAAAGGGAAGTTTGGCAGTGAGGATTATGCTTTTGAGGAGTTGATCGCCGAGCTTGGAAGCGCGTTCCTGATGGCGGACCTGGGGATTGTCGGAGAGGTTCAGCATGAAAGTTATATTGCTTCCTGGCTGAAAGCACTGAAGAACGACAAACGCTATATTTTCAAGGCCGCCAGCGCGGCATCCAAAGCGCATCGTTATTTGATGGATAAAATCTGAGCAGGAAGGAGTCGCAACGGAATGCGGCTTTGCGTGTAGGGCCGCTTAAAACAGTAACGCTGTAGAGACACGAGTGAGGCGGAGCGCAGCCAGGCGAGCACCGAACAGTCATGTCTCTACAGTGGAATAAAGAAAATCACGCGGACAGGGCTGAATGGGCAGCTATTCCCGGTTATCAGCAACTACCTGAAGCGCAAGTAGCCGCTGTTCCAGATTATTCAGTCTTTCTTCGAGGTCATGGCTCTGCTGCTCAATATCTTCCAGCGTTTCTGACAGAACATCACGCATTAGCATAAAATTTGCCTGTAGAGCATAGACAAAATCGCTGCCGCGAGTCAGTAATGCTTCGCGCGGTATGTCCTGCAAAGCGGAATGCGTCATCCATGTCACCAGCGCTTTTGCGCTCATTTCGGTCAGTACGTCCGGAAGTCGGTCAGTTTCTCTGTTCATTTGGTGTCCTGTCTGTTCTGATTTTGGGTGAGTATTTCGAGGAGTATTATTTCAGCTCGTTGCGCTGCTGGCTGAGTGGGGTGGGACTGTAATTGATACAGAAGAACTATATGCCGTGGTCTAAATCGAGCCGTTGCAGCTCGTCGAGCGTGTAGATGCGGAAGACATTTCGGTGGCGGGTTTCCAACGGGATGTGCTGATGGTTAACGATGACGTGCCGGATGCTGTCAAACAGCCGTTCAAGGCCGCGCTTTTTCTGCGGATCCGGCACAATATAAAAAACGTAAATCCAGTCTTTACGGGTCCGGGCCAGTAAATGGCTGGCGATGATTGACTGGTATCGGGCTTTGGTTTTCAGACGACGCTCGGTCTCAATGGCGATCACGGTGCCGCCGGGCAGGGTGATCAGCCCGTCCGGGCGATGACCGACCTGATACCGGCTGAGGAAGGTTGTGCGGTCGCCATTTATCCACCCGGATGCGCCTTTTTGCTCAAGGATGATCCGGGCTGCCTGATTATCAAGGTGATGTTCCAACATCCAGCCGGTGATTTTTGAAGGCTCAAACCGCGCCGGGAAAAGCGCATCGTCGGGTGTTAATACAACGGCCAGTCCGTCACTGGTTATGCCCCACAATGAAATCTTCATCGTGCGCGATACCAGGACGTATTTTTGTATTAACCCCATGTCCTCGACTTTTGAAAGAAGGGAATACAGCGATTTATGATCCCTGAAGCCAAACAGCAGCATCAGTATTTTAAAGTCACTGTACGTTTCTTCTTTCAGGAAATTCAGCAGTCGTTGTATTTTTTCGTGGTGTCGCGTCTGGCGTTCGCTGTATGTGGTGATAAGCATCATTCCCCCCTTTAAAAATCCAGCAATGACGGGTTTTCCTCTTTATCGGCATTCGGTGTTGTTGTGTCTTTTTCGTCCGTATCAAAAAAAAGATCGGGCCGCGTTGTGGTGATATCCGGCATTGATACGGATACGGAGGATGTTTCCTCCTCGCTAAAATCCAGGGTGACGTTTACCGTTGCGGCGGTGGCGGCAATCGCGGGCGACACGGCGCAGATCTCCAGTTCGCGTTTCTTCACCCTGATGGGCGAAATCAGCGAAGCAGAGGGGAGTGTTTTTGTCGTAAAAATGAAGCTGACAAAATCGGGTAGATTCAGGATCATATTGCTGTCAGTAAAGAAACGCTCCGCCTGCCTGATGGTGCGTTCATCGTCGATAGTCTCTGTTAGCACGGCATCGGTTTTCGCTTTGCGGACCTCATCATCGACTAATATGGTGCCGGACATTCTTGCCACCCATTCAGCGGTATCCGGGTCCATGACCCGATAAACCAGTTTGAATTTGGCGTTCTCAACGACCGCGCCGACAACGGCGTCGCCTTTCAAATCTGCCGGACAGTCTTTTAAATCGGCAATCGACTGATGGTCCATAATAATATGCACGCCTTTATCGCGTGCCGCGCCTAAGCCTTCCAGCGCGGGTCTGGATAAATGGTATTTCAGTTCGGAAAGATAAATAGCAATGGGGCGGGGCACGTTTTTCACTCGCTCGCGCCTTTCTGCCAACTGGTACAGGCGAACCAGCAGCATGCGTTGAGCGGTAATGATTTTGCTGTTGCGCATTGAACCAATCACATAACAGCAACCGCCTTCCTCAAATATCGTATTAAGCGAAAATCCAGTGGGTGCATTAATGGCATTGAGTAAAGCCAGCTCTTCAATTTTCCCGAAAAAGGCTTTTATCTTATCGGCAATACCCTGAACGTAGTCGCCGTTATAAACATCCCGAATGGTTGAGGCAGTATTACGGGTGACAAATTGTGCGGCTATCCGGGCCGCTTTCCGATCGTCAATCCGATAAAAGTCAGATTCCTGACCTTTCTCTGCCAGGCTGAACCCGGCAACAAAAAGCTCTTCCAGTTCATCGGCGGTGATCTCTTCAATCAGGTTTAACTGGTATTGGGGTTTTCGCAGGTCAATCAGGGCAAAAGGTTTGCCTGCATCCTCACAGGCCTTGCGGTAAAGGTGGGGTGCCCATTCATCATCCTTCGGGTCCATCACAAATACGCCTTCACCAGCCAGAATACTTTGATAAAGTAATATCCCGGTGGCAACGCCCTTACCGGCTCCGGTGGTGCCGATAATATCCGCATGTTGTTTTTGCCAGTCCTTTAACGGCAAATACATTGGGTGAATATCGCGGTCCATGCCGATAAATAACCCTTTGTTCAGGTCGATAAAATCCAGCGGGTCATAATGCAGTGTTTCCGGCAGCAGGGATTTAACCGTACGGATATCGGTGCGCAATTCCCGTTCAAGCGTGGTTTTTCTGACGAGGCGCTTCTTTATTTTGTCTAATTCAGGTGTTAATACCCTGCGCAGCAGAATATGCAAAATAAAACCCGTTACGGTAAAGATAATCAGCACTGGCCATGCCAGAACGGGAATACTGTCGACTACTTTGTCTTTATAAAGCCACTGGAAAATCGAGATAACAACCGGGGCCATCGTACCGGAAAGAAAACACAGCATGGAAAAAACAATAATCAGCTTTTGCCACAACGGGGCTTTTTGCCGTTCATCGCTTTTCATCGACGCGAAAAACGGCATCGTCAGCCCCGATAACAGCGCCAGCATCAGCTGATGCTGTTGCATAAAAGCCATGAAGCTCAGTGCGCCATTCACTATCGGCGACAGTGAAACGGCCAGCTTATTCAAAATCACGATGCCTCCTTCGTCAGCAGTTCGCCCCATGACATCGCCCCATCAATTCGCCCCACGGTGTCGGGCGAAAAGGCGGGGCGAGCGTATGGGATAAAGAAGGTGGCCGCTATGCGGCCATGTGCAGGAAAGCATGCTTCCCTGCTCGAAACGGCGTGCGCCAGTACATGCGGGCTGGACGCCCTTATGTAATGTCACATGGGGGTAATGTCGCGGCTGGACGCCGCGCCAAAACCCCCAACGTCAACGGCGGCACACCGTCGCCCGCTACGCGCGACCACCCCCTTTAAGACGGTCGCTTTCGCCTTTTTCTTCCCTTTGCTCGTGCCTCGCAGCGGGAATAAAAGGGAAGCTGACCTTTAAAGAGGGTGGTCGCACCACGCTACCGGCTTTTGGCCGGAGACTTAGCCGCGACGGTGTGCGGGGCTGTGCCCCCCAAATAAACCGCTGTCGTGGGCGACAGCTTTTCGCTCGCTGGGGCGGCGAAATTTATTCGGCTCCCCCCGGCCGGCAAAATCCGCGTGGGCGCGGCTGTTTGCCGGTGAGGCGCGGTGCCTGAACTATTTTCGCTCCTTAACCCGCGAAAATAATTCTGTCCGCTGCCTCATTTTTACGGCCGCATTTCTTCACGCCTTAATCCGCGAAAAATGTGGGGCCTTAAAAACCTGAAAGCCGCCACGCCTTAAGCCGGTCCCGGCTAAAATATTTCGGCGCTACAGGGGGCCTGCGAATAAAATTAAGGTAGGGAGGTTAATATTGGCTTTCGCGTATTTCCCTGATGATGTCGGAATAACACTGACGACTTTCTTTAATGCTGGTTTCATCCAGCGTAAAGCCACGCCGGTTAGCTTCCTCTGTCAGCGTCATTCTGTCGGTGGCGTTCAGCGTTTGCAGTAATTGCAATAACCTGCATATAACCCGGTAGTGATAAATTTCATAATAAAGGCCGCATCCGTGCATCGCCTCATTTTCAATGTGCTCAATAACACAGGCTGCGCGCATGGAATCTCCGCGCTGACGTGTCCAGGGATGTTCAATAAAACCCGGTTTGGTCATAAATATTACCTCCGCTAATTAACCACGCACGCGGCCAAATTTATTGATAATCTGGCGGATAATTTCCGGGTCTGCCGAGTTACATTCAAGTAAAAATGATTTTCTGGCATCGGCAGTATGGTCCGGCAGAAAACCGTGCTTGTTCTTTTTGACGATATTAAAGAATGCACGTTCGGCCGAATGGCATTCATTGCCGCCGCCGTTCCCGGTGGCTTTACCGTACATGCATAATACCACTTCACAGACGTCAGCGGCCATGACGGAGGTGGGATATGATGCCATAATGCAGAGTAATAATGCGGAGGATATTTCTTTTTTCATTTCGGTCACCTTCATATTCAAAATAGTGTTGCGTAATTTGATAAGTTATTTATTGAATTCCTTTACTGAATACACCTCTCATGTCATTGAGGTGAAGGGGTTTAAAATAAATATCGCTCATCCGGCGTATGTCACCGTGAATATCAATGCTGATTATCACATCAATGCTCTTAAGCACCTTGCGTAACAGCACGTCGAAAGGCATGTTCCGGCAGTCAGGGTTTTCATAGCAGCGGTCAATTAACCCTTCAATACATTCTTCCGGGCTGCCCGCATGCAGGGAGGTCATCAATCCCTCATGCCCTGAACCGACGATTTTCAGCGCATCCCAGGCTTCTTGTCCGCGAATTTCAGCCAGTAATATCCGGTCAGGGTTCATACGATAATTGGCACGTATCAGCCTGCCGGGCGTGACAATGGCATTATCCCCGGCATCCGCCGGATAAAAGAGATGGACATAATTGATGTGGTGATAGAAGCGGATTTCGGGGTTGTCCTCGATGGTGGTCAGCCTGAGGTGCCGGGGAATATAGTGCAGCAGCGTTTTCATATAGGTGGTTTTACCGGAGCCTGTTTCACCCACAATAAAAATCGTTTTACCGTATTCCACCGCTTTTTCCATAAAGCGGGAAATATCTCCACCTTGATAATAGCGGGTCAGTTCAACATCTTTGCCTTCCGTTCGCTCCTTACCGGTCACCCGGTTATAAAATCCCGCATCAATCCATGACTGATGCGTTTTCTGCCCGAATGAGGGTTTGCGCAGCGTAATAGACACGGTATTGCGCTCACAGGCCGGGGGAATAATGGCCTGAATGCGCTCGCCTGACTCAAGCGTGGCGGAAAGGATCGGCGAGGTGTCGTCGATATTATCTTCCTGCCAGGACGCCAGCGCTCTGGCAAAGGCGTAACACTGGCGCAGCGTAATCGGGACTTCATGTCTTCGCCATTTCCCCCGGATTTTGGTATGCAGTTCACCCGGCCGGTTAACGGCAATTTCCGTCAGGCCGTCCTGCGCAATAAAATCACCAAACAGCTGGTTTTTCATAAAATCCAGCGACAGATTTTCAGCGTTCATACCACCTCTTTTTCAGTCGCAGCTGCCAGACGGATGAGAAATCAATATCGGTGCCGGTCATGATGCCGATGACATCACCCTGATTCAGGTACAGGGTGGGCGGGATATTGATGCTGTTGTCCAGCGTGGTTTTCGCCATTTCCGCCGTGGCGGCGCGGGTGTTTTCGGTGTAGTCGGTATTGCGGTCTTTCCCCGGGGCAGAATCTGACGCCGCCGATGCTACGTCCTGCACGGTACTGAGCATCAGGGCATTGCCAAAGCGTTCCCAGAAGTGGTTGTCGATCCAGCCGGCGATCCCCGCTTCGCCGAGCGGGCCGCTGGCCTGCGTATCAGTAAGCGGAATTTGCAGGCTGCCGGGCTCCGGCGTGCGCAACTCCGTCCACAGTACAAACATCCGGCTGCGTCCGTGTTGCAGCGCCCCGGTGCGGTAGATGCCACGGGCGACCGTTCCCGCCGGGATCAGCGTCACATGGTTGCTGGCGCTGTAAACATCTTCACTAATCAGGCAGGAAATATGCCCCCCGACATCGGACACAAAGCGCCACATCATCGAACACGGGATATAGCGCTCCACCGGGATATAGAGATCAGGATCGAGACCCAGTCGTCTGACGCTGGTGACACGGGCGACGCCCGGATTGTCGTTGTTACCCGTTTCTGGCGCGGCAGTATCCGGGCAGCGCAGGCGGCCATCCTTTCCCCTGGTCAGTACTGACGGACAGGATGTGTACGTCGTGGATGATGACGGACTGTCGGACGTTTCTGCGTTGCTGCGAAGTTGGCCCGGGGACGTGCGTCTATTATCGCCCGGCATTGTTCGGGCGTTGTTCAGCCCGTCAGCCAGCGCAGCTGCCTTGTTCAGGGCGGGTGGTGCCTGTGGCTGGGTGGGTGCGGAGGAGACGGTCTGGCTGACAGGGTCTGTTCCGTCCTGTGTGTGCGGCCCGAACAAGCCAAACGGGTTACTGTCCATGCCCAGATTTTGACGCTCATGCAGCGTCTTCCCGGCGGAGGGTGGCGGCGCGGTGTCGGCTTCTTTCTCATTACCCCCTTTCAATGCACTGAAAAGACGATCGCCGCCGGATGCCAGGGCGATCACCAGCGCCAGACTCAGCAGGCTGACGATCAGCGTGCGGCGACCGGAAACCTTACGAAAACGGGTCACTTCCGGCTGCCCGGGGGGTGTTCTTTGCTCCTGCTCCTGATACGCCATTGCCGCACGGGCGCGTTCGCGTGCTTCCGCTTCCCGCTCTGCGGTGGTTTTTTCCGGCTCGTCCGGGACAGGTTTATCGGTCATTTCGCCTCCAGCGTAACGGACGGTGAAACGGTGTCGCTGCGGGTTATCGGGATGCGCCCGAATCCGTCGTTTTCGATCCCCACCACCGAAGTGCCGTAACGCAGCACCAGTTGTGGCGCTGCCGGCACCACCATCACGATGTAATTACCCTGCTTAACGGTCCGGGGCGTGAGCGCCTGCTCCCGTCCGTTAACCACCCGGAAAACAGACGGCAGGGTTTTGATGGGGGAAAAACCGATATAAGCAAAACGACCATCATCCCAGGCAAAATCCGGTGCGATGGAGGCCGAACCGGCGGCGACCCGTTTGGTGTAGCGCCAGTTGCGTGGCGTGCTGGCCTGTCCGAATGCTGCCGCTATCTGCTGCTTCTCCTGTCTTTCACGCTGCTGCGTCTGACGCGCGGCGCTGGCGGCGGCGGATTGCTGGCGAACCTCGGCCGGATAGTGGTAACGGATAACGAACGCCTGCGAGGGGGAATCGTGGTCCAGCACGTTCAGCTCCAGGCTGTAATCACGCTTTGAGGTCACCACGAAGAGGTTGGTCTTCCAGTCCTTTGCCGTGGGCAGGAACACCTGGCTGAAGTTGTTGCCGCTGGCGTCCGTCACCGGCTGGGTGATGGGGTTCGGGCTGACGTCTACCCGGTTATCACTTTTCGTCACCGTCCAGCCTTTTGGAAAACCCGCTTGCGCATCAATCACAGCTTCATCGTTGTCAAACAGCAGCGTGGTGACGTAGCCGGGGCGGGTGTTCACCACGGTGGCATTCTGGCTGTTATACGATACGTTCTGCATCCGGCTGTCATAGCCGCTGCCGCGCGGGGTGGCGGCGCTCCATGTCGCGCATGACGCGAGTAAGCCTGTCAGGAGCAGGATATTTTTCAGCATCATTCGCTCCTCAGTTCTTTATCGCGCTGGTAGCTGGTGACGATAAAGCCCAGCGGATTCACTTCACGCTGGCTGTCCGTCAGTTGCTGATGCGGGACATAACGGTAAGTGAGGCGGATATTCCAGAAATCCGTTTTCACTGAATTATCAGAAATACGGCGGAGGGTGCGCTTAATACGCAGTGTTGCCAGGTTATCCGGTCCGGTGGCAGGCGCATGCACATTAGAAATAATGTCGATATAGACGACATATTCGGCTTTATTAAAAATAACGTCCGGAGCCTGGTCGCCGTTAAACCCGTCCAGATAATCCCGGTTCACGCTGTCGCTGTTAAATAACTGTACGTCGTCGTAATCACGCTGGAGGGAGAAATAATTATACCCTTCGCGGAGTCTGACATAGTGTGCCGCCAGTGAATGGGCCAGCGCTTTTTCAGACGCAATATCCCGCTCTTTAATACGGGTCATATACTCATAACGACCGGTCTGCTTGTTCACCGACCACAATTCAATGTCAGTGGTTTTCAGCGGCAGCAGAATAATAATGGCCGTGATCGTCAGTGCAGCCAGAATCAGCCCGGCAGCGGCCACCCGCCAGGCGGTTTTGCGGGAACGCTCTTCCTTTTCCAGCAGGATGGATTCAAAAGAGCGCGAGACATTAATGATGCGCTGAATATCAGACATGGTGGGTCAGCTCCTGAATGATGGCGGGGGAATTCACCGGCTGGGGATCGCCGGACACCGGCGGGAGGTCGCCCTGATGCTGCGCGCAGCCCGTAAGCGCGCACAGCACCAAAAACAAGATGCTGAATTTCATGGAAGCCTCTTATCGGATTAATGCAGGAAGGCCGCACCGCTGGCTGAGGCCACGGCGTGACGGGGAAATGAGATTAACGGTCGGGAGGAATTAACGGTGAAGCTGCTGGTTCTGGCGTTTCATGCTTTCGATGGCGGTGGCACGTTTCTGCCAGGCGCTCACGGCTTTGCCCGCCCCTGCGGCAATGAACCTGCCGCTTGTCGCTGCTGCGGCCATGCCACCTTTGGCGGTCATTCGGCCCCCGGTCTTTATGCCGGGTCTGGCAAAGTCGGCAGATTTGCTGGCCAGCCCGCTCAGTCCGCTTATGGCAGCCCCCTGTAACACGGCCTGCACGGCGGCACCGCTTAGCGCAGTGGCTATTTTCGCTGAAAAATACACCACGACGCCTGCGGCAATCCCGGCCAGCAAACATTGCGCCGCCAGGGTCACCATATTGCTTTCAGCAGACGTTGCTGTGGCGGCCTCCAGTATTTTATTCAGGTAGTTGATGGCGATCCGGACAGACAGAGCAGAGAACATGATCGTTAAGATTGCGGTAAATATTGTTTTCAGCCAGTTATCAAACATGGGTTTAAGAAAACCGTACAGCAGGCAGAAAATAAAGAGTGGGGCGGTGGTGGTCATTAACAGAATGGTGATTTCGGCGAGCAGGTTGACAAAGGTTGCAGCCAGTAACAGAACGATTGCTCCGCCCCAGACCAGCACCTCGGCAAAACCGCCATTCACTTTAACGTAGGTGGAGGTATCGAGATTAAACAGCGTTTGCCCCAGCGCTTGTGCCTTTTCCCACACCGTATCGAGCAGCGCCCAGACATTATCATCGCCACTGATGCCGTCCTTAAGCCCTTCAATGGCCACAATGATGGCATTCAGCCAGCCATCGCGGTTTAAAACAAAGGTGGTGATCAGCAACATGCGCCCCACATCCCAGACAACATCTTCAACCGGTGTCTGGAGTTTGCCGCCAAGCGTCTGATACCCGCGATACGTAATAAATAGGGTGAAGGAACTGATGATAATCACACTGATTAGGGTGCCGTAGGTAGAAGACTGACCTTCTAACACGGCATTGAGTCCATCCATGATGTTTTTGTCCATACCAACAAAAATACCACCGGACATGGTGCCTCTCATTAGTCAGGAACAGACAGGGGATAAAAACAGGGAAGGATCCCTGTTTTTGTTGGCGGGAATATTACTGAGTGACGGATTTTCTTTTTTGGGCTTCCTGCTGAAACAGTGTCTCGAATTTTTCCCTGATACCGGGTTTGCCTGTCTGGGCAAACATGAGTGCTGCCCGGTGCGCAAACTCGCAGTTGTCGCTTGCCTCGCCATCCTTGAGGCATTGCGTATATACCTTATAGGTTTCATCGGGATGTTCTTTATACCAGGCTTCTGATTTCGTCTCTTTACAACCGGATAAGACGAGAATGCCTGAAATGACGCCTAAGGTTAATACGGGGTTTAACATGTTAACCTCCCTATAGAGAGTTCAGATCAGCAACGGGCGCAGTTAATTGCTGTTGCTCAAAGGCTTTCTGTTTTTGCCGTTCCAGCAGCGTTGCTCGCTGTTCAGTCTGTTTGACTGACATCTCCCACTGGCTGGTCAGCGCATTTAATTGTACGCTTTTGGCCGCGATGGCGTTAGCCAGGTCCTGTGACTCTTTCGAATCCTGCGCATTAGCAATACGGTCTGATAAACCTGATATATCACCGAGCGTGCCTGTGATCTTGTTTTCAACCTCGGACGTATTTTCTATTGCTACAGCCTGATTCAGGATCATCTGTTTGCAGCTGTCCAGATAGCGTTGTGACGTGCTGGACGGGTTACAGGTATCGAACGTTTTATATTTGTTATACAAGCTATTCAGTTCAGACGAATATGACCCGCTTTGGTTGCTCAGCAGGTCATCCAGTGAAATACCGTTTTGACGAAGATTATCGATATCGGTTTTCAGCTTTTTGGCCTCGCGGAGAAATGCCTGAACGTCCCGCACGCCCGTTGCTGTGGCTAATTGCTGCTTGTAGGCATCGAGTTCACTTCTATAGTGGGTGACGGTTTCCTGCCACTGCTGGAGTTTCTGGATCCACTGATTCATGGATTCGGTATTCTGTACGGCGTCGAATACCGGTATTCCGGCACTTAACGCTCGGGTGGAAATAAACAACGATAATGCCAGTATGATATCTCTGAACCGCATTTTCATTACCTCCGTCATGAATATTACAGGGCTTGTTCAAGGAAGGCGGCTTTCCAGTCATCAGGCTGCATTCCTTCCTGATACAGGGTGTCGAACAGTTTCAGGTTGTCTTCGCTCCCGCTCAGCATTTTGGTAAGTTTCCCGAGGCCCGCTAAATCCATTTTCGCCATCGCCACAAAAGGCCGGGTTTCACCTGCGCGTAACGGCGTTTTCAGGACCACCATGTAGCGCTCACCCGCATCGAGATTTTTGACGATGTCGTACACGTTTTCCGGCACTTTCATCTTTTCCACGTAATCACCCCGGCTGGCCTTCGGGTTGGCGAGAAAAATCTGCGTACTGCACTGCTCGATAATCGCCGGGGCAATCGGGTGCTTAACGATTTCGTCAGGCGACTGGGTGGCGGGGACGAAGATGCCGTTCAGCTTGCGGATCACTTTCAGCATATTGAGCGAGAAGCGGGAGAATTCGACATCGGCCAGCCATTTCCAGAACTCGTCCATGAACATTACCAGCCGGCGACCGTCCAACAGACTGGTGACGCGGTAAAGCAGATAAAACGTAATGGGGCCGCGAATATCGTCATCATCGAGAAATTCCGTACCGTCGATACCCACGTTATCAATGTTGCTGATGTTGAAGGTGTCCTCCTCATTATCGAATACCCAGCCGAACTCGCCGCCCTGCGCCCACTGTTTAAGGCGAATACGTAGCCCGTTGAGGCGGGCGTCGGTGGTGGGCGGCTCCGGCAGGACTTCCAGCAGCCGGGTGATACCGAACTTGCGGTATTCCGGCGGGTAGTCGAGCAAAATGGTATCTACGGCGGCACTGATCCGCTCCTCATCGCGCGGCTCGAGCGGCTTGCCGTTGCGGCGGCACAGCATGCGCACCAGCCGTTTGATAAAGCTGATATTCCGCCGGGTTGGGGCCAGCGCAAAAGGATTGAACCCGGTAGGCACACCGGTGCGAATACGGAAGTAGCGTCCGCCCATCTGACGTATCGCCATCTCCGCCGCCCGGTCCTTGTCGAAATACACGGTAGTCAGTTGCTTAAGAGGGGCTGATTCAGAGAACGTCGCCGGATTGCGGTACTTCTGCATCAGTTGCTGCATCATGGTCATCAGTATCGTTTTCCCGGAACCGGTCTTACCGATGATCGCCGTGTTACCCGGCGTTTTTTCTTTGAAGTCATCCCGCCCGCTCTGGCTGTCGTGCAGGTTCAGGTAATACCCGCCACCGCCAGGGGATTTGAGGATGGCGATGGCGTCACCCCAGGGATTGCCGCTCCGCTGGTGGGGATGAAAGTTGTGCAGGCTCGCCAGGTCAGCAAAGTTCTGGCTGCTGACGGCCACCAGACGGGGGCGCAACGTATACACCCCCGGCAGTTGCGCCAGATACGCGGCGGGCAGCGACAGCGTGGACAGCGTCGTCATGATGCCGAGGTCGGCGAAAGGCTGCGCCAGTGCGTTGGCATCCTTCACCACCTGCTCGGGGCTGTCTGAGGATACCAGCAGGGAAAAGTGGTATTTTCCGCATGAGACATGCCCGGACTGGAGCAGGTCACGCAGTACAATCAGCTCTTCACGCTGCGAAATGGCGTCGTCATCCGCCGAGTTCAGGCGCTTTTCCGCCAGGCGAATATGCTTCTGCGCCTCATCGCGGGCCATGCAGGTGAAGGACTGCGTCAGCACATACTCGCTTTCGGCATACAGCAGCGCGTCCAGCAGGCCGGTCGCGGTCTCCGGCGAATAATCTTTGATTTCCAGACTGCGGAAAAAACGGGAACTGCCGATGGTCTGGCACTCGGCGGTATCGGTGGTAAAAAAGACATCCGGCGTGCTTAATGTTTCATAAAACGGCGCAGGCGTGACCGCCACCTTTTGCCACTGGCCGGTGAGCAGACGGTGATAAAAGGACAACTGGGCGGAATATACCCGCCCGTTATCTTCATACATCCCCAGCGGCGTCGCCGTATAGCGGGACAGCGCGGAAGTCAGTGCCTCCCGGTATTCCAGCATCACTTTCAGGGCATCATCCAGCGCCGCTTTGCGTTTACCGGACGGTTGCGCCTTCATGGCCTTTTTCTCCAGCGGAGAGAAGGGCGCGTAGCAGACGGTGAAAAACAGCCGGTGCCGCCAGAACGGCTTTTCGTGGATCGGCTGGTAATACCGCCGGGTCACTTCATCAGAAAAGGGAATGCCTGAATTTGCGTCAAAGGCATCGTGATATTTTTCCCGGATACGGTGAAGATAGAACGTGACCGGCAGACCTTCATACGCCCGAATAACGTTATTGAGATGCGTCGCCATTAACGTCAGATGATGTTCATCCTCGCATTCAAAAACGGTGCCCTCCAGCTCCCAGCTGGCAACCAAATCACCCTGGCGGTTTCTGATGACGTGCGGGTGAATATGGGAGGAATACGGAATGTATTTATCCAGCGTAACGCGCTCGTTTAACTTCATTTTTTCAATAAACTCCGAGACCTCGACGGCGTCATAGCGGTTTGCCAGCAGGGCGTTGGCACCAAAATGTTTATTGGTGCCAAAACGGCCACGGGTTTTAAAGGCCAGCCAGATCAGGCCGAAATAGTGAATATCGGTTCTGGCCTTTGCCTTCATCTCCAGCCAGGCGGGAATAAGCAGTAATATCAAGTAATAGCTGACATAGACCGCCAGCAGGACGATGGCCCCGCTGACAATCACGAACGGCACGAGGGGAATGCCGGCTATGGCGGCAGGTCGCGTCAGCGCTTTGTTCAGCGTAGCCATCGTTACCTCCCTTATGACGCCCAGTAGGCACCGAAACCTGACGCACCGACGATAAGGATGGCGCCAATGATGACGTTGCGCATGTCATGGAGGCTCTTGCCGTCAAACAAGACTTTGTATCCCACCCACATGGTGGCCAGCGTGATGGTAACGGCGGCGAGCCCGAGCAGGCCGGTGGAGGTGTTACTCAGCGTCTCATTGGCTTTATTAAATCCGCTGTCCGCTGCCAGCACCGGGCTTGTCATTAACAAGGAAGAGAGGACGGGCCAGTCAGTCTGTTTTCGTTTCATCATTGTTCCTCCTGGGGGCCGGGAATGGGTAACGCGCCGCGTATCACGGCATTGGGGTAGCGCAGGGATGTCAGAACTGACGTGGCGTTATCGGTAAGCTCGCCACGCATGACGGCGGTGGGGTAACGGATTTCAGGCACGAGCTTTTCGGCGGGTGGTCGCTGCCGGTCTTCCCGCGTTGACGGTACGGCGTAGCCGATGCGCTGGATGTAGCTGGTCTGGTTAAACGCGAATTCCGGCTGTTGGCCGGTCGTGAAATTTCCTGAGTAGTAGCAACTGAGCGCACGCTTCAGGGAACGGCCACGGCGGTAGCAGTCGGTGAGGATGCGCTCAAACACGTACAGGTTGGTACAGGGGTCAAGAAGGTCACGGGCGGTCACGTCGTAATGGCGGAAATTGGTGCTGGTGATTTGCATCAGCCCGACCGAATAACGTCGGCCCTGTGCTGCCAGCCGTCCGGTGAGGCTGATGGCCTCATCCCTGCTGGTGGGGAAATGTGAAATCACGCCTTTGCCACTGGGCAGAATTTCAGCGATGGCATACGGATTCAAACCGGATTCAACCCGCGCCACATCAAGCACCGTGGACGGGTGAATGCTGGGGGCGCACTGCATAGCCGCCGCCAGAAATACGGTGGTGGAAAGCATGATGGCCTCGGAATGGTAAACCGGGCAACGCGTACCGCCATCAGACGGCACAGGGCCGGGAAAGTGGGGGAGGGGCGGTTAAATGGACTGAGTATCCTGTGTCGCGCCGCCGTCATCCCTGGGCTCAAGGAGCACTAACTTGCCGGAGATAGCAATACCGGGTGTCAGCATGATATTCAGGCCAGACTTACCGTTATGAGCGAACGCCACGCCAACCCTGGTCCAATACGTGTTTATTTCGCCCTGTGCATCGGGTTGACTTTCCTGAGTGACGAATACGTGGTAAATGGGTTTTCGCATGACGCCTCCTCTAATAAAAACAACAATGAGTTAAATGAATGTCACATCCCAATTCTGCATTCCGGTTTTAACGGGTCAGCGAGAACATTCAGCGGCACCCTGAATTGTGGTTTCGTGACAGCCCGAACCTTATTTTTAAAGAGCAATACCCGATCTGGGGAAATTAACGACCATTCGGGCAACCATTCTGTAATGACGTTTTCAGGATCAGACATCCGGGGCGGCATATACACGATAAATTCAAAGTTAAAATGAGAGAGATAAATTAGTGGTGGAGGGGTAAACTCTGCGAGAAATAAAAGTAAGTGAAATATATAATAAAGACGACTGTGTATTCATAGTTAATGATAGAGACATGCAGGGGAAATGTTCCTGCATGTCTTTGTGACCATTATTAACGTGTTCGACGTTCAAGTTTTTCCTGGCATTCTGTGCAGGTGGTTATGCCCGGGAGTGCCTGCCGTCGCTTTTCAGGAATGGGCTTACCGCATAGACGACAATGGAATAATGATGGCGTAGACCCTGGCTTAAAACGACTCTGTTCAATCATATCCTCCAGTCGTTGCTCATTAAATTCCTGATCGCGGTCGATCTCATCTGGCATGGGCGGCCCTCCGGTCTGACGCCTCCTGTTCACAAAGTGCGATACGCTTCCAGACGATGGTCAGTGACAAACCTTCGACTTTCGGCAGCAGGGATTGCGTTACTTGCATCATGGCGGCCAGCGCATCGGTCGATTCCAGGTTGGCCACCCGGCATTGTTGCCATTGCAGCCAGATGGCAGTATCCGTATCTTCGTCCGGCTCTGGCGTCCGGCCATAAGGTACACGGACGCCCAGTAACCGGCGGCGAAGGCAAACTTCGTTGGAGGTGAGGCCAAAATACTTGTTGAGTAGCGCAATTGACCCGCCGAGCCGGATAGCATGATTGATACGTTCCTGCTGCAGAACCTCCTCACGGGATTTAGCCAGAAGCAGGTGTAATGCGTCGTGATGAACCGTCACAGCCAAAAACTGCGCAGACTCCCGACTGATGATAAACAGCTCGTCTAGTGATAATTGGTTGAGGGCATTCATTTCGTCGAAAGTGAATCCTAGCGATTCACAGTGACGAACGTTGCCATCTTTCAATGCATGCAGGGCATCGGTTAATACGGCGTAATTAAGTGATGGGATAATCATGGTATTTTCTCCCTTCAGCCTATTGGGCGGCGGACTAATTTAATATTGATCCATTCGTCAATTTCCGATTCGAGCCATGCGACACTGGCCGGGCCAATCTTGATTGAGCGGGGGAAGGTATCGTCTTTCATATACAGATAGATTTGAGAGCGCTTCAGGCCAGTTTTTTCTTCAACCTGTTTCAGACGTAATAACTGATGAGATGTCACGGTATTCTCCTGTGGCAGATATAGCGCTAGCCGGGAGAACACACAACAACACAAAATAGTGGTGTGGAGAAAGCTGATGAGCCCGTATTACGGAAAATACAATCCTTAATACGGGTTTTCATAGCGAAGGGCATCATCTTAATTTTGTGTTGGTAGGGAAGGGGGCGAGCCGCGCTCAAGCGCAGTCTTCAGGGTGTCGCCACTGAATCGATCGGTAATGCCTTTGTAAGTATCCCAGCTTTAGTTCCAGGCACTTTTTGAGATTTCCTGTTTCTGATCCCCTCCCAATATCGGTGCCAGGATAAATCAGAGATCCGGGCCTGTTTGCAGGCTTCGGACAAATTCTGCCGGAGTCTGGTTATTTAACGAAGAATGCGGCCGGTACTGGTTATATTCCTGCCGCCAGTGCTCGATCTTATCCTGAGCATCTTCCAGTGACAGGAACCAGTGCACGTTCAGACATTCATCACGCAGGCTGCCGTTAAATGACTCGACCAGGGCGTTATCCGTGGGCTTCCCGGGGCGGGAGAAGTCCATCGTTACCCTGTTTTCATACGCCCAGCGGTCCAGCGTTTTCGAGATAAATTCGCTCCCGTTGTCCGTCTGTAGCCGCTGGGGTACACGCTGCTTTGTCTGCCTGATCCGTTCCATCACGGCAACCACATCGTCACCGCGAAGCCCCTGGCCTACCTCGATCGCCACGCATTCACGACTAAAATTATCGACTACAGTAAGGCTCGGATCCGGCGTCCGTTGAACAGATTATCAGCAACGAAATCCATGCTCCAGCACTGATCCACAGCGGTCACGGCCGGGCGGATACGCCTGTGCCTGGCCGTCACGTGCCGACGCGGGCGTTTTGACCGCAGGTACAGCCCTTCCAGACAGTAAATCCGATGGGTTTTCTTATGGTTAACCAGCCAGCCCTCGCGCCGCAGCAGGATATGGATCCGCTGCACACCATAACGAATGCGGGTTTCTGCAATCTCCCGTATTCGCTGCGTGAGGTACCGGTCATCGCGGCAGCTGCGGTAGTTGTAGACCGTCCGGCTCTGCATCATCAGCCGGCATCCCCTGCGAACCCCGATGCGGTACGCCGCCAGCAGGTATTCTACCGCCTCGCGTTTCTGCACCGGCCTCAGAACTTTTTTCGGATGACGTCCTGCAGCATTTCCTTGTCCAGACTGAGATCGGCGACCAGCCGTTTCAGGCGGTGATTCTCTTCCTCCAGCTGGCGCAGACGGCGTAGTTCCGTCACGCCCATGCCGCCAAACTTCTTCTTCCAGTTGTAAAAAGTAGCCTCAGAAATGCCCATCTTTCTGCAGACTTCCTCCACCCGCGTACCCGTTTCTGCCTGCTTCAGGGCAAAAGCGATCTGCTCTTCGGTATAACGCGTTTTTTTCATGCCGGATGACCTCATTTGTTCAGGGAAAGAAAGGCCGGAAACCCCACTTTACGCCGGTACTGAACAAAGGGAAGAGATCACCTTATAGCTGCTCGGCTGATACTACCTTCTTGGATTATAGCCAGAAAGGTTCTTAATAGATTCCAGTCAAGACGATCGTGTATTTGAGACATTCGGTTGTCCGGTCAAGTTGATTAGTCCGCCAGAGGCTGTAACTGGCAAATTGAGCTCAGCAAAATTGCGTTGGCTATGACCATCTCATTTTCTGGTCTGAATATCCTCTTTTAACGATTATTTACTGTAAACGGCAATACTTTCTTCCCCCTTTCTTCTGCGGTAAACGATGGTCAGACCGATAAACCAGATTGGAGAAATCAGCAGACCCATTCTGGTATCTGCTCTTAAGGAGAGCACTATCAGCATAAAGAGAAAGAATATCAGGCAGGCATACGACATGATTTTACCGCAGGGCATTTTGTAATTTGAGCATCTGTGCAGATCCGGTCTGGTTTTTCTGTAAACCAGCCATGAGACGATAATCAGGCTCCAGATAGAGATCAGTAAAATAGCCGACATGGTGGAGAGTAGCGTAAAGGCCGACATCACGCCGGGCATGACGAACAGGATGGCGACACCACACAGCATACAGAATCCTGAGAGCAGTAGTCCCCGCAGCGGGATATTCGCGGAAGATAATTTTTTAAGCGATCTGGGTGCTGCATTATTTTTTGCCAGCCCGAATAGCATTCGGCTGGTAGAGAATACGCCGCTGTTTGCTGAGGAAAGTGCGGAGGTCAGTACGACGAAATTAATGACCGCTGCGGCTGCGGGGAGGCCCGCTAGGGTGAACAGTGAAACAAATGGGCTCTTATCTACAGAAATGTGATGCCATGACGAGACCGCAATAATACAACCCATCGAGAGCACGTAGAAAAGCAGAATACGCACTGGAATTGAATTTATCGCTTTGGGTAAGGTTTTTTCTGGATTTTTGGTTTCCGCCGCCGTCACGCCGATAAGCTCTATGCCGACAAAGGAAAATAGTGCGATTTGGAACCCGGCCAGGAATCCGGTGAGACCATGAGGAAATAGAGTGCCCTGTTCGGTTAAATTTTTGAATGAGGCTTTGACGCCATCGGGTGACGTATATCCGGTGAACGACATCCAACAGCCTGCGGCAATGAGCGCGATAATAGTGACAACTTTGATGATAGCGAACCAGAACTCCATCTCACCAAAGAGTTTCACTGACAAGATATTGAGGAGCACCAGTATGAGAAGTGCGCCGAAAGCAGGTACCCATAGAGCTAAATCAGGATACCAAAACTGCATATAGCCGCCGATTACCACGACGTCCCCGACGCAGGCAACGACCCAACTAAGCCAGTAGGTCCAGCCAACAGCAAAGCTCGCCCAAGGGCCTAAATATTCGCCGGTAAAATCGGCGAAAGTATTATAACGTGGGTTAGAAAGAAGCAACTCTCCCAGTGCCCGCATGACAAAGAACAGAAAAAAACCAATAATCAAGTAGGTAAAGATAATTGAAACACCAGACAGGCTGATGGTTTTTCCCGATCCCATAAAGAGTCCGGTACCTATTGCCCCACCAATGGCAATGAGCTGAATATGACGGTTATCGAGCTGTTTTTTTAACTTTCGGGTATCGGATGGTGCCCGGCAATGACTTGCCGAAATATTGTTATTGTGCATAAACCACTCCGGTGTTAATTGGGTCATTTGCGCCGAACTAAGCTCGGTGACCGACGGTTTTAGACCCGACCTGATGTCGGGCTAATGAGAAACTATAGGGGTATCAGCAATAGGCCATGCGCCTTTCGAGGAAAATTTCACAAAGCATGCAACGTGCGCCACCGCCACCGAGATCTTCAATAATGTCTATTGGACCTAGTGCCAGCCGTGCGTAGCTCGAAATTTCAAGTTTTTGAGCCGTGGTAAATGCATCCCACGCACGTGTAGACATGGCATAGACGGGTTTTCCGAGCTTATCTTTCAGTTCCAAAACGTTGCAGGTAAAAGACTCCATCTGGTCAAACGTCACATTAATGATGGTTTTTCCAGTGCTGTTAAGGTGATCAACGAGCTGTTTTCGCTCATTGAGTGACGTGAGTGCCTCCAGACAAACGATGGCAAAGCGGCTGCCGACGCTGAGCATTACATTGGTATGATAAATAGGCTGTAGATTGCGGTCGTGGGCATCAAACCACATAATGGGATATCCCGACAGACGTTCAAACTCTTCACCGACCAGATGTGAGCTGCGCGATGACCTGCATGAGTAGGCTATTTTGTTGTCGTGATCGAGGATCAACGAACCTGTACCCTCAAGATACCGGCCCTGCTGCTCGTAGGATGAGAGATCTATGCGTTTATTCACCACAAAATCAGTGGCTAACTGGATGATAATCTCTTGTCGTCGCTCACGCCGGCGGTTAGGTGCCTCCATTGGGAAGGTGTAAAGTGTCCCATCCTCCAGCATAGCAATCCAGTTATTGGGAAAGAGCGAGTCGGGCGTGCCGTGTTCGGCGATATCGTTGATGATATGCACCTCGATATCGGCACGCTTCAACGCGAGCACATAGTTGTCGAAGGCGGCTTGCGCTTGGGTTTGCACATCGCCAATATCCCCGAGGCATTTCTGGAAAGTGTTGCTTGCCTGCGTCTCGGGATTACTCATAAATGCGGCGGGCCTTACCATTAATACCCTGTTAGTCGTCTGCATGACCCTTACTCCGGATTGCACAGCAGGCGATAGAGATCGCGGGGATTTTCAGGCTGCGGCACTAGATCGATAGGTTTGCCAAGATTGAGCTTTTCTGCAATATCGTACATCAAGCGTAGTGCTGAGAAGTCTTCAATCGCGAAGCCGACTGAATCAAAAATGGTGATGCTTTCCTGAGAGAGACGACCCGCTTTGGTACCGCAAATGACTTCCCACAGCTCGGTGACGAAAAAGTCAGCTGGCATCTGCTGGATTTCACCCTCAATGCGCGTTTGCTCAGGGAATTCGACAAACACATCGGCTTGAGTCAGGATTTTGCCCTCTAACTCGGTTTTACCCGGACAGTCGCCCCCCACGGCATTTAAGTGCATGCCAGGTTTAATCTGTGAGGCGCGCAGGATTGTAGCGTTGGTTTTATCGGCCGTAATGGTGGTAATAATCTCGGCATGCGCCACCGCCTCGTCAACTGAGCGGCAGAAGTGAAGCCTGATACCCTGATACCTGTTGAGATTACCTATCAGTTTTTCAGTTGCTGAAGCGTCGATATCATACAAATAGAAAGCAGTCACTCCCAGAACCTCATTAAACCCGATGATCTGGAACTCGCTCTGTGCGCCGTTACCAATAACGGCCATCGTTTTAGCGCCCTTGTTGGCAAGATATTTAGCGGCCACGACTGAGGTTGCCGCAGTGCGTAGTGCAGTTGCCAGAGTGAATTCACATAGCAGCAGTGGGAACCCCGTTTTCACCTCGGCCAGCGCCCCAAATGCCATCACGGTTAACTGATTATTTAGCGCATTTTGCGGATGCCCATTAACGTATTTGAAACCGTAAAGCTCAGCATCGGCGGTTGGCATCAGTTCGATGACACCGATATCAGAATGGCTGGCAACCCGTGGCGTTTTGTCGAACTCCGGCCAGCGTTTGAAATCGCTCTCAATATAATCAACGAGTTGTTTAATGAATGGTGCAACGCCAGTTAGGTTAACCAGCTTGCGCATCTCTGCGAGATCGATAAAGCGTGTCATTGAAAATTCTCACAATTGTCATAAAGAACGATAGTATGTGAAAACAAATTGACTTGAGGTAGTTGTAAAGTTGTTCAAAAAGTATAAATAATTGGCATATTGAATATTGATATAAGCATATTGATTAAATGAACGATACCGATCGCCAGATCCTTGCCTTACTAAGAGAAAACTCACGTATTTCTGTAACCGATATCGCAAAAAAAGTGCGAATATCGCGAACCACGGCACAGAAGCGTATCGAGAGTATGGAGGCTGAAGGTATTATTACCGGTTACACCATTAGAATTAAGCCTGGCGTTGAGAAGAACCGCATCAGGGCCTGGATGAGTGTGGCGGTAGAAGGGGCAAAAGCCCCAGTGATAGTCCAGCAGCTGCGCGGAGAACCGGCAGTGCATACCTTGCATACCACCAACGGGAAATGGGATTTGCTGGTGGAGTTACGGGCTGACAATTTGGAGATCTTCGATCAAATCCTGGGGCGTATTCGGCGGATTGAGGGGATCTATAATACAGAAACCAGCATCCTGCTCTCCACACGCAAGGCTTAGAGTAGGGTAATGGGAGTTGGTACATCGCTATATCATACTATACACACGGTAATAGACACCAATTCACAAGAAAAATAACGTGGTGGAGGTGTAAGTAAACGGGACAAGCCCGGAGAGGACAAAAAAACACAGGAAGGGTGAATGAGGGAAGTTACTAAGCCCGTATTAAGGATGTCGTTATGCTTAATACGGACTTTCAGGTTAAATTGAGTAATATCATTTAAATTTGATGTTTAGGTTGATGTGGGCGAACCGCGCTCAAGTGCGGTTTTTAGTGTGTCACCACTAAGATGATCGGTAATGCCGTCGGCTGATGCCCATTGTTCAAAGATGGAGAGTAGTTTATATGGCTTGTTGATTAATGGGCTTATGGCCTCATTATTCCTACAGGAAAGCCAGAACAGACGGGAGAGTGGTGTTGATATTCTTGTTGAAGATGAATATGATGTTTTATTTTTAACGGGGAGTTCGATTATTTTTTCAAGTTCTGTACGCCGGATTACAAAACTTGCATCTCGTGGTAATTCATAAATTGGGAAATATGCGTATTTTCCTTTATTCTGAGATAAAAAATGTTCGTGAATATCAGGGGTGATATTTTGAGGTAATCTCCTAACTTGTTTTTCTATCCGTTCCATCCATGTGATTTTTTCAAGTAAGATAAATAATTTACCATAAATAAAAACTGAAATGCCATGATTTGTTTCATTAGCTCCTTTAATGGGAGAGGGGATATTGAGAGTTCGAGCCAGTAAGCGTTGCACCAAAACATATTCATACCCCGCTAATGTTGTATCAATAACCATTTGCATAGGTGAAATGGCTTCATCACCAGTACTGATAATTAAATTCCTCCCCTGTTGAAAACAGTTATGGTCTACCAGGCATAGTTGGTGTATTGGCGAATTCTCAACAGGACGCAGTTTTACTTTGTTGTTAGAAAACTGGATTTTCTTTAATATGACAGGTGACTGAAAGTAAATGGAAAGGTAGATGTTTCCAGATAAGGCTTGACGATAAATGTCACTTATTGTCAGGCTTTGATTCCCCCTTTGCCTGGCTAGATCAACAGCTTCTTGTATAGTCACCCAGTCTGGCATTATGTTTCGGAAATTTAAAATGATGTTTTTTTTGACATAGTACAACTCCTTTCATGCAACAGTATCTTTGATAAAATAAAAAAAGATAATGTTATTTGATGGGAATTTTAATATATCGCCGTAACAATATAAAAGTGAATATTGAGTGATTGCGAATTGTTATGTTTTTTAAAACAATTTAAAAAATATTAGTGCTGGGATTTCAATACTAAATATATGCGGCTGAAGGTAGTGCTTTCGCTCATAATCAATGGCCTGACTACGGTAATACGTAAGAGTTATACAAGTAGCAGAGATGGTTTTAGATGTATTATTCTTTGTTATTTCGCCGTCGTCAGTACCTGGTTAAAATCAGTGGAAAAAAGGCTGCCTATTCTTTTTTACCCTTCTGACAGCAATTTATGCGCTATCGCTAAAGCTTCTTCCTTCGAAGATGTTATAATCAAAGGATAGCCCCAGAATTTTTCATATACGATAGAAAAAGGTTTGGCCGCAATCCGTTTGGCATTGTTTGGTTCAATATGGATTGAGGCTTTGACGAAGGACCGTAATTCACTTTTGTGAGCTTTCATCCAACGTGTAGTTAGCTTCATCTCTTCAGGCGAATGCTCGTGTTTGCCATGAGCAACACCTTCATCGTTCAGGAAAACGAAGACCTCATTACGAGCAAGCAGAGCTTCGAACTCTTTAAACGGGGATACATCTGGATCATTGCCAGGGGCAGCGATTTGCATCCACACGAAAGGGAACTGAGTAGCATCAATCCGCATAGTAATATTCCTTCCAAATTTTGGTTTCATCTATTGTCATTGAGGGGCAAAGCCTTAGGCTGCAACATACCAGCATGGTTTATTCAAACATACCCAAAAGTCTATAGAACGTCATTGTGATGGTTGGCCATAATATTGCTCAATTCGGCCAGTTCAATGATCCCATCCTGAATTCATTGGCAGGTTAACTTGCGTGTCCGGGATTTCTTCCGTTTCAACGGAGGTAAACACCCTGAGACTGGAATCAGATATACGCAGCGGATATTTACCAGTGGTTTAGTGCCCTTTTGTTACCACTATTGATAAATTTCTCAATATCATAGCCGTTCCTGCACGTCAGTTGAAATGCAGTCATACATGGTCCAAAAACGAAATGAATGAATTTCTGAAGATTTTTGCACGTCATTTCATAAGTGAAGTGCACATAGGCTCCGGCTTCCAGAAGAGAGGTTTGTGTTGAAGGTAAAGGCTGCGTCAGTACGTAAGATGAAACCGAAGTGGTATACAAAATTTCCAGTTTGTTGTCCCTTTCACGTCCATACCGGACCTGATGCTGGAGTGACCCCATTCCCGTAGACATTCGCTGTCCTCACGGCGAGGCCTTTTCAAAGGCCTCAGGACTGACGCCACC
>OFLL01000148.1_pt1 | contig 30289 bp, 28 predicted proteins | sample 1540861 | NCBI WGS metagenome assembly OFLL01 (sample SAMEA4413039, study PRJEB24355) | metagenome | biome: human; feature: gut; material: faeces | place: United Kingdom | collected 2010 | reverse complement strand
AAACGTCCAAAAAGCCACTAGACATCCCGTCCAAAAACATCCTGGACTCCGTGTCCAAAAAGTCGCTAGACATCACAAATTGCCCCTAAGTCGGCGCTAAAACCAAGGATGACTTAGGCACACCGGCTTTCCCGTACAACAAACCGCTAGAACTGGCTGGCCTACGGGCCCCAGCAGAGATACATCGAACATAACGCCCCAGAGCCCAAAACGAACTACAAGATCGAGATCATGCAATAAAACTATTGGCCTCTCGACCTTGCCAACCAAAGCAAACATCAAGCCTCGGACTGACTGCCTTCACATCAAGCCGAAGACTCAGAACAAGGGTGCCAGATCAGAACTACGAGCAAAATGCTCTGTTGACACCATCGAAAACAAAATTCGAAAGACGTGTCGACCGGCGCGGGCGGGATTTAGGATGTAAATCCCCACACTTGCAATCCTCGACCGCCAAAGTTCAGAAAAAGAAAGAAACCGGAGGTCACGAACTCCTTCGAGTTTGTTACCTCCGGTGTCGCAGTTTGTTCAACTGCTCAGCGTGCCCGGGGCGGGACTTGAACCCGCACGTCCTATAAGGACACTGGCACCTGAAGCCAGCGCGTCTGCCAATTCCGCCACCCGGGCAGGGTATTGATGTCTTGGCGACTAGCTAACTCTAGCACGCAGCCCCAGCGAATCTACAAATCCGCTGGCAAACCTGAACTTTCCAGGGAACTTTGCCGCGCGCGTCTACGTTAAGTCAAGGAAAGCACCTTATACTGATCGCTGCTATATCTCTCCCTGAAAACATCCCGAAAGGAGGACGGCCCTTCCAATGGCATTGCTAGATAAGCTCGCCAAGCTGGATTCTTCCCTGCAACGCGGACTGGACAACGGCATGGCCTTTGTCTTCGGCGGCAAGGTCGTCCCCGCTGAGATTGAGGAGCTTCTCAAGCAGGAGGCGCAGGACAATTTGTCCCGCGGTGATGATGGCAAGCTGTATAGCCCCAACGTCATGACCGTCGGCGTATCCTCCAAAGATATCGAGAACCTCTCCCAAGACCGGGGTGTTCCCAAGGATCTAGCTGATCAGCTCACCCGCTTCATCCGTAACAGTGGCTGGTCCCTCGCCGGGCCGGTCATCGTACGCATCGCGGAGGAGTCGGGACTGCGGACTGGGCAGTTGCGCGTGTCCTCCTTTTTGGATCACGAGCCCACCGAAGAAACCGGATTTGATGCGATTTTCCACCACGACCATGGTCAGGAGGACTCTATGACCCAGCCGCACAACGCCGACGAGGCCGCAACCACCACCTTTATGGCGCCCACCCCGAACGAGCCCACACCGCAGGGGCCCGCGGTGACGCTTATGCTGCAGGACGGCTCCTCCCGCGTCTACCACGTGCAGGAGGGCTCCAACATCCTGGGCCGCAGCAATGACGCGGACCTGCGCCTGCCGGACACCGGTGTCTCCCGCCAGCACGCGGAGATCACCTGGAACGGCCAGGACGCCGTGTTGGTGGACTTGCAATCCACGAACGGCACCACCGTGAACGACACCCCGATTGAGAACTGGCTGCTTGCCGACGGCGACGTGATCACCCTCGGCCACTCCCACATCGAGGTGCGCATCACCGGCCTTGAGAACCAAGGCTACTAAGCCGCCTCAACAACTTTCCCAGATTTTTTAGCGTAAGGACTTTCCATGGATTCGATCGTGCTGCTCTCGCTGCGCATCGGCCTGCTGGTGTTGCTGTGGCTGTTCATCTTGGTCGCACTCAACGCCATGCGTCGCGATGCCAATAAGGCCGCCGGCGTCTACCAGGCATCGTCCCCGGTGAAGGGGGCCCAGAGGCGTCGCGAAGCGCCGCGTGAGATCACCATCGTGGACGGGCCGCTGCGCGGTTCCCACATGGAGCTAGGCACTCTTGAGGACTGTACGATGGGCCGCGCACAGGACTGTGACTTTGTCACTGGTGATGATTTCTCCTCCGGTCACCACGCCCGTTTGTTCCGCAGGGGCAGCGAGTGGTTCGTGGAGGACCTCGAATCCCGCAACGGCACCTTCGTTGGTGGCGTTCGCATTGACCAGCCAGAACGAGTCGGAGTCGGCTCCGATATCAAACTTGGCCGAACGACCGTGAGGTTGATGGCATGACTTTAAGCCTGACTTTTACTGCAGTGACGGACCGCGGACTGGTCCGCGAAAATAACGAGGATTCCGCCCACGCGGGCCCGCACCTGCTGATGTTGGCCGACGGCATGGGAGGCCACGCAGCCGGCGAGGTTGCGTCCACCACCATGGTGGAGCACATGGCCTCCCTCGAGCGCGATCCAGGCGATAATGACATGCTGGCCCTGCTCGGCGCGGCGGCGGAGGACGCCAATGCGGCGATCCGCGAGCACGTGGACGAGCACCCGGAGACCGAGGGCATGGGCACCACGCTGACCGCCCTGCTCTTTAACGGATCCGAATTCGGCGTGTGCCACGTGGGTGATTCCCGCGGCTACCGGCTGCGCGAGGGCAAGCTGACCCAGATCACCAAGGACGACACCTACGTGCAGTCCCTCGTCGATGAGGGCAAGCTCGATCCGGCAGATGTCTCCTCCCACCCGCAGAAGTCACTGATCCTCAAGGCCTATACCGGCCGGCCCGTGGAGCCGACGCTCTTTACGCTCGATGCTGAACCGGGCGACCGCCTCCTGCTGTGTTCGGACGGCCTGTCGGATCCGGTGACGGCCTCTACCATCGAGCAGGCGCTGAAGCAGGGCACGGTCGAAGAGGCCGCCACCACCCTGCGGGATCTAGCGCTGCGCTCCGGCGGCCCGGACAACGTCACCATCGTGGTGGCGGAGGTCGTGGACGGTGAAGGCGATGACGTAGCCCCAATCACCGTCGGTGCCGTCCAAGGCGTCGTCCCGGAACCAACGCACCCCGATTCTTCCGCGAGCCGCGCCGCGAAGCTTATCTCGCCCCCAAAAGCGCAAGCCGCTGAGGAGAAGCCCCAGGACGAACCACAGCGGCGGCCACAGCGAAGCCGGATTGGGTGGAAGGTCATTGTGTGCCTTGCCATCATCATCGTGCTGGTCATCAGCGGCGGCCTCTGGATGAAAAGTTACCTGGGCAGCAACTACTACGTGACCGCCGATGAAGAAGGCGTCCTCACTATCCAAGAAGGCGCGGACTATGAGATCTTCGGCCGCCCGTTGCACCACACGTATCAGAATGCGTGCCTGAGCAAAGACAACGCGCTCAAGCTGGGGCACGGCGCCTGCGACGGTGATTTCGCACCGTTCACGCTGAAGGATTTGCCCGAATCCGAACGCGCTGCCGTGGGCAATCTGCCCTCCGGCTCCTATGACGAGGTGCAAACGCAGCTTTCGCAGCTTTCGGACAAGGCGCTCAAGCCCTGCCCGAAGGCGTCGAAGGACGAGAAAAACAAAGATGCCAAGAGCGAATCCAAAGGAAACTGCCGGGAGGTGAAGTAGATGAGTAAGTTCTTTTCCCGCGGCACCGAGTTCGGCCTGCTCGTGCTCGCCACCGTGGTCTTCGCCATCACCCTGGTCAGCCTAGAGTTGTCGCAGGGCAACGTGCTGACCCTCGATGTGCTCTACCTGATCGGCGGATTCATCGGCGTCTTCGCCGTCGCTCACTTGGTGCTCTGCTTCCTCGCACCCTACGCGGATCAGCTCATGCTTCCCATCGTCGCGGTGCTCAACGGCACCGGGCTCATTCTGTTGCAGCGCCTCGACCTGGCGAATGACGGCGGGCTGGCGGTGCGGCAGGTGATGTGGACCATCGTCGGCCTCATCCTCTTCGCGCTGGTGCTCATTCTCCTACGCGATCACCGCTCGCTGACCAGGTACTCCTATATCTTGGGTGCGCTCGGCCTGATCCTTCTCGCCTTGCCCCTCGTGTGGCCGCAACCGCCGGGCGTGGACGCTCGCATCTGGCTGTGGCTGGGGCCGTTTTCCATCCAGCCGGGCGAGTTCTCCAAGATCTTGCTGATCCTGTTCTTCGCCATGCTGCTTACCCAGAAGCGCTCGCTGTTCACGGTGGCCGGCTACAAGTTCCTCGGCATTTCTCTGCCACGCCTGCGAGATCTGGCTCCCATCCTGGTGATCTGGGGCATCGCGATTATCATCATGGGCATTTCCAATGACTTCGGTCCCGCCCTGCTGCTGTTTAGCACCGTGCTCGGCATGCTCTTTATGGCTACCAACCGCGTGAGCTGGTTGCTCATCGGCGTCATCCTCGTGGGTGTCGGCGGCTTCAGCATCTACCAGGTGTCGGACAAGATCCAGCAGCGCTTCTCCAACTTCTTGGATCCGCTGGGCAATTATGACTCCACCGGTTACCAGCTTTCTCAAGCACTGTTCGGTATGTCCTCCGGCGGCATTACCGGATCCGGCTTGGGCCAGGGCCACCCGGACATGGTTCCGGTAGCGCACTCGGACTTCATCCTGGCTGGGATTGGTGAGGAATTCGGGCTCGTCGGCCTCGCCGCCGTGCTCATTCTCTTTGCCATGCTGGTCTCGCGCGGATTCCGTACCGCGCTGACCTGCCGCGATACTTATGGCAAACTGGTCGCCTCTGGCCTCGCGCTCACCTTGGCCGTGCAAGTCTTCGTCGTCACCGGCGGCATCTCCGCGCTGCTGCCCATGACTGGTCTGACCACGCCTTTCATGTCCGCGGGTGGTTCTTCACTCATGGCCAATTACATGTTGCTGGCCATCCTTCTGCGTATCTCCAATGCGGCGCGCCGCCCGGCGCGCGAGCAGACCTCGAACGCACCCACTGACACGTCCCTATTCCCAGCCGTCCAGGAGGCAAGCCGATGAACAGATCGATCCGCCTCGTTTCCCTCTTTGCCCTCATCCTTACCGCCGTGCTCCTGGTGAACCTCACCGTGATCCAGGCGTTCTCCGACGACAAATACGCCCATAACCCCAAGAACGTTCGCGGTTTCTTGGAGATGCGCACGACCCCGCGCGGCCAGATTTTCGCCGGCGACACGGTTCTAGCGCAGTCCACTGCCGACGCCGAGGGAAACTACTCCCGCTCCTACCCTGCCGATTCCCCCGCCTTCGCCAACATCACCGGCTACCTCTCGGAGCGCTTCGGCGCCTCCCAGCTGGAGGCATCGCAGAATGACATCCTCAACGGCAAGGATGATTCGCTGCTGGCGCGCAATTGGCTCGACACGCTCTCCGGAAAACCCCAGATGGGGGCGAACGTCGAGGTCACCATCGATCCCGCACTGCAGCAAGCCGCCTACGACCAGCTAGCCGGGCCCGGCTATAACGGCGCGGCCGTGGCCATCCAGCCCTCGACGGGCAAGATTCTGGCCATGGCCTCCACCCCTAGTTTCAACGTCTCCGACCTGCTCGGTGACAACGCCAGCGAACGGTGGGAACAGTTGCAGAACCAGGAAGGCACGCCCCTGGTTAACCACGCCGCACAGGACACCCTGCCCCCGGGCTCGATTTTTAAGATCATCACCACCGCCGCTGGCCTCAATAACGGTTTCAACCCGAACTCCACGTTGACCGGCGCCGCCTCCATCACGCTGCCCGATTCCGTCACGGAGCTCACCAACTATGGCAACCAGGCCTGCGGCGGCGCAGAAAGCGTTACCTTGCAGACGGCCTTCGCGCTGTCCTGCAACACGGCGTTTGTGCAGATGTCGGAAAGCATCGGCGCCGATGAATTGCGCAAGTACGCCGACGGCTTCGGCGTGGGCGAGCAGTATTCATTGGGCGTCGGCAGTTCGGCCGGCACGCTCGGCGAGCTTGGCGACGGCGCCCAAGTCGCCCAATCCGCCATCGGTCAGCGCGACGTCACCATGTCCGCGCTCCAGGCGGCTATCATGGCCGGCACCATTGCCAACAAGGGCAAGCGCATGGAGCCCTACTTGGTCAACCGCATCACCGATGCCCAGATGAAGGAACTGCGCACCACCAAACCGCATCAGGCCGCCGAGGCCGTCGACGAAGAAACGGCCAACACCATCACGAACCTCATGTTTGCCTCCGAGCGCAGCACCTTTGGTTTCGATGGGAACGGTTTTGCTTCCAAGACCGGCACCGCCGAGCACGGCGAGGGCCTCGCCCCGCACGTGTGGTACGTGGCCTTCGACCCGGAGAAGGACATCGCGGTCGGCGTCGTGGTGAAGGACGGCGGAAATCTGGGCCAGAACGCTACCGGCGGTCAGGTTTCCGCGCCCATCGGCCGCGCCATCCTGCGCGCATACGGAGGACAGCAATAGTGAGTAGTGCAGATAACAAGGAACACCTCCAAGCGCTGATCGGTGAGGACTATCAGCTGCAGTGGATCGTCGGCCACGGTGGCATGTCCACGGTGTGGCTGGCGGACGACGTCCGCAATGACCGCGAGGTCGCCCTCAAGGTCCTGCGCCCAGAGTTCTCCGATAACAACGAGTTCCTCTCGCGCTTCCGCAACGAGGCCAAGGCCGCAGAATCCATCGATTCCGAAAACGTCGTAGCTACGTACGACTACCGGGAGCTTGAGGACAACGGCCGCATCTTCTGCTACATGGCCTTGGAATACATTCGCGGAGAATCCCTGGCGGATCTCTTAGCCCGCGAAGGTGCACTGCCGGAAACGCTGGCCCTCGACGTCATGGAGCAGGCCTCCCACGGCCTCTCCGTGATCCACCACATGGGCCTCGTGCACCGCGATATCAAGCCCGGCAACCTCATGATTACCCAAAATGGGCAGGTCAAGATCACCGATTTTGGTATCGCCAAGGCCGCTGCCGCAGTGCCGCTGACCCGCACGGGAATGGTCGTCGGCACCGCCCAATACGTCTCCCCCGAGCAGGCCCAGGGATATGAGGTTGGCCCGTCCTCCGACGTCTATTCACTCGGCGTCGTGGGCTATGAAATGCTGGCTGGTAAGCGCCCCTTCAGCGGCGATTCCTCAGTATCGGTGGCGCTGGCGCACATCAGTCAGGCGCCGGAGCCCTTGTCGACGTCGATTAGCGCGCCCACCCGTGAGCTGATCGGCATGGCCCTGCGCAAGGACCCGGGCACCCGCTTCGCCGACGGCAACGAGTTCACCAACGCGATTGCTGCCGTGCGCCAAGGCCAGCGCCCGCCGCAGCCGAAGTCCGCGGCACTCGCGCCTATCGCAGCCGAACCCTCGCCTTCCGCCTCCACGGAGATGCTGGCCAACATGGCGCACCCCACCACGGTGCGTCCGGCCGTTTCCACACCGCAGTCTGAAGAGCGCCCTGCCAAGCAGGGGGGCTTCGGCACTGGGCTGCTCATCGCCGTGGCCATCGCCGCCCTCGTGGCTATTGGCTTCATGGCCTATAGGCTGTGGGGCAACACCTCTCCAACTCCGCCGCCTCCGCCCACCGAGGTCATCGTGACCGAAACGGTAGAGCCAGAGACGACGGTGGAAGAGGAACCGGAAAGCCCCGAGACCGTCGAGATCACCACCGTGGAAGAGGAACCTACTCAAGTCACCGTCACAACGACGCACTCTGTCATCCCCTCCCCTTCCATGACCACACACCACACGACCCATGAGGAACTGCCCACCCTCCCCGTGGAGGAGACGCAGCCACAGGTCAATGACAGCCCAACGCTCGAGCCCGAACTAGACTCACAGAACAACCCCACCGAAGAATCCGCACTACAGGGAGGCCAGTAACCCACCATGGTCAGTGATCGGTACCACCTCCGCCAGTCCATCGGCACCGGCGGTATGTCCGAGGTCTACGAGGCCGAGGACACCGTCTTGGGGCGCACCGTTGCCATCAAGATGCTGCGCCCCGACATGGCGCGCGATGTTAATTTCCGTGAGCGCTTCCGCCGCGAGGCCCAGAACTCCGGCAAGCTCAACCACCCGAACATCGTCGCTGTCTTCGACACGGGTGAAAAAGACATCGACGGTCTGATGGTGCCCTACATCGTCATGGAATACGTGCAGGGGCGCACCCTGCGCGACATTGTCCGTGAGGATGGCCCCATGCCGGTGGAAGAAGCCGCGCGCGTGCTGAAGCCGGTAGCGGATGCCCTTCAGTCTTCCCACGAGGCAGGCATCATCCACCGCGACATCAAGCCGGCCAACATCATGCTCACCAACACCGGCCAGGTGAAGGTCATGGACTTCGGCATCGCCCGCGCGCTGGATGATTCCACGTCCGCGATGACGCAGACCTCCGCCGTCATCGGCACCGCGCAATATCTTTCCCCGGAACAAGCGCGGGGCAAGCCTGCCGACGCCCGCTCCGACGTCTACGCCCTGGGCTGCGTCATGTATGAAACGGTCACCGGGCGCACTCCCTTTGAAGGTGAGACACCGTTTGCGGTGGCCTATCAGCACGTGCAAGAGGAACCAACACCGCCGTCGGATTTCATCACTGCGGACCTCACGGAACGGCAGCGGCTCGGCGTTGATGCCGTCGTGCTCACGGCGATGGCCAAGCACCCAGCGGACCGCTATCAGTCCGCGTGGGAGATGGGCGATGACCTCGAACGCTTATCCCAGGGCCAGCTGCCCGAAGCGGCGCGCTCTCACGTCAACGACGAGGATCACCCCACCACGATGGTGGCACCCGTGTCCGCGCAACACCGCGCGCCGGTGGCCTCCACCCGCCCGTCGGAGGATGAGGAATCTGGCTCCGGTCTCAAGTGGCTGGCGGCGTTGCTCGCCGCCTCCCTCGTGGCCATCATTGGCTATTTTGCCTGGGATTTCTGGGATAGCTCCCGCCAGGAGGCCCGCGAGCGCGAACAGGCGCAGCACGAGGCGGCCAAGCGCTCTGACATGGTCACGATCCCGAAGGTGGCCAACCGCCCACGCAATGAAGTGGTGGCGGAGCTGGAGAAGCTTGGCTTGTTGGTGACCGTCAACGAAGAGCCCAGCCCCGACGTGCCGCGTGGCAAGGTTATCCGGGTCAACCCGGCAGAAGGTTCGGAGCTGCAGAAGAATTCTTCAGTCACGTTGACTGTGTCTTCCGGCAAGGAAGTCACTGAGGTCCCGGATCTCACCGGCATGAAACTGGATGAAGCCACCACCGCGCTGGAGGAAGCCGGCCTGGAGCTGAATACCGACGTGGAGCAGGTCAATGACGAAGCCCCCACCGGCCAGATCATTTCCCAGAACCCGGCGGGCGGCACGCAGCTGTCCAAGGGCTCGAAGGTACATATCACGGTGTCTAAGGGCCAGAAGGAAGTCAGCGTGCCGGACGTCAGCGGCATGGATCGTGACCGCGCGGTTGAGATGCTGTCCTCCATGGACTTTGATGTCACCGTGAATTCGGTGGATTCTGAGCTGCCGGAAAACCAGGTGCTCAAGGTCGTCGAGAAGGGCCAAAAGCTTCCGAAGGGCAGCCCTGTTACGCTGGAGGTCTCTAACGCGATGCTCATCCAGGCACCGGAGCTTGTGCACTCCACGCAGCAGGAAGCTGAATCCGCGCTGCGCGCCAAGGGCTGGTCTGGTTCCATCGAGGTAGGCGAACGTATTCCGACCTCGAACCCGATCGACAGCAACAAGATTGGGTGGGCGTCGGCAAGCCGCGGCGATGTCATCCGCAAGGATCAGACCATCCAAGTCCGTTTCTGGGAGTTTGACCCGGCAGCACTGCTGCCGCAGTAGCTCTCAGTACCGCAGCTGCTAAGGTATCCCACAGATTAACCACCCCTATTCTTCGTGAAGGTGTAATAATGCCAAAGTCCAAGATCACGACGGAGGGCTCCGCACTCCCGCAGTCCTCCAGTTCTGCTACTAACCGCACCCCGGTCAAGATCAACTCTGAGGGCACCCCGAAGTGGTACATCGCCATCATGCTGGGCCTCATGCTCATCGGCCTGCTCTGGCTCGTGGTGAACTACCTAGCGGGCGAGTCTATTCCGTTCATGCAGGAACTGGGGCCGTGGAATTACGGCATCGGCTTCGGTCTGGCCATCATCGGTCTGTTGATGACGATGGGCTGGCGTTAGCTTTCAGCGCCGCCGATGAACTCCTCGAAGTTCTATAGCATCGCGGGCGTTGGCTGCATCATTTTGGTGATGCTCACCGTCACGGTGGATAAAAACTTCCTCACCCCCGGCGCACTCGTCCTCGCCGGCCTCGGCGTCACCCTGACGCCGCTGGCCGTCCGCTACCCACGCGTGGCGGCCTGCGGGTATGGTGCGCTTTTTGCGTTCGCTATGTGGTGCCCGGACTGGCGGTCATTCCTAATCCTGGCGTGGAGCCCCGTCATCGTGGGCATCGTGGCGTTTCGCACGCGCTGGCTGTGGGCGGTTCCCCCAGCGGTGGTGTACACATACCTGATCACGACGGATCCATCGAACAATTATCTTCCGGATTTCGATCCGCTAAGCCTCTCGCTACCGCTTCTTCTGTATGCGGTGGCCATCGTCATTGGGGCCGTACTGCGCAGGACCTGGGACCAGCGTCTTGCCGCTGAGCAACGCGCCGCTGAGGAGCGCGAGGCGCTTATGACAGCCCTCCATGATTCGGTCGCCGCGACCTTAACCTCCGTGGTTATGCGTTCTGAGACCCTAGCGCTGACCCAAACGGATTCCTCAGCGGCCGACTCCGCGGAGGCAATTGCTGACGACGCCCGCCGCGCCATGGGCGAGGTGCGCGATCTATTGCGCGTGATGAAGAACGAAAGCGTGACAAAGGGCGTCAAGTCCTTGGAGGAAGACCTCGACACTATGGTCAGCTTCCTGAGCAGTCATGGTTTTCAGTGCGATCCGCAGATAACAGTGGGCAAGAATGGCCAGCTTGCACTGCCGGACAAGCTCTCCCTCGTGTTCTCCGAACTCGCCGTGAACATCCTCAAGTACGCCCGCCCTGAATCCCGTGTAAGCATCGAGGCAACGAGTACCTCCAAGACCATCGACGTGGTGATCACTTCCGTGATTGCGGCTCAGCAATCACGCCAATACATGACGACGAATCTGGGCTTGGGTGAAATTGCCCGCCGCGTTCGCCGAATGCACGGCAGCTTCGGCAGCGGCAAAGAGGGCGAGCACTGGGTCACACGCCTTTCTCTTCCCACCGCCAGCCTCAGAAAAATATAGTAAGCTTTCCCGGTAGTCCGCCGTTTCTTAAATTCCCAAAGGTTTGACATGCGTACTTCCCTCGCCGTTGCCGCCGCAGCTCTCGCGCTGTTTTCCGCGCCAATCGCCAGCGCTGCTGAGGCTCCTGCTGAAACCACCGTTGACACCGCTACTGAGAACACTGAGTCCACCGGATTCACCTTCTACAAGTCCTTCGGCCGCGAATTTGCCGACCACTTCCGTTGCTCCACCAGCCCCCAGCGCTGGTGGTGCGGCTAAACTGTTCCCATGAGCATTCGGGTTTTCCTCGTTGACGATGATGAGCTCGTTCGCTCGACGCTCCGCGTCTACTTCCAGACCACCGAGGACATCACGGTGGTCGGTGAGGCAACCAACGGCGCCGATTGCTTAGCCCAGCTTGAAGAAGCCAAGCCGGACCTCGTCCTCGCCGATATTCACATGCCGCACATGGACGGCATTACGCTGCTCAAGCACCTTAACTCCGCGCCGAATCCCCCGACGTTCTTGGCCGTCACCGCCTTCGACTCGGATGACACGATGCTGAAGATCCTGCGGGCGGGCGGCGCGGGCTATATCTTGAAGAACCAGCGCCCACGCTCCATCATCGAGGCGGTCCGCGCCGCCGTGGAGGGCGGCACCGTCGTAGCACCCGCCGCCATGCACCGTTTGGTGGACTACATTGGGGAACCCGCCACCCCACGCGATCCCGTCGCCGCCGCTATTGAGAGCCACGAGCTTCACGACGCCGAAATTGCCGTCCTCAAACTCCTCCTCGCCGGCAACTCCAATTCTGAGATTGCTGCCGCCACCCACTATTCCGAGTCCGCCGTGAAGAAGCATGTCTCACGCCTCATCACCATCTTCGGCGCCAGCACGCGCCTGAACCTGGTGGCCAAGATTCTGGGCGGCGCTGGCTCTTAAGCCCGACTCAACTCTGCTCGGTTAACGGGCTTCTCCCCCAAATGGAGGAGGCAAAAGATTGCCTGCTTAGGCGATGTTTCTCATGCCCCTGATCAATATCGTCAGAGGTATGAACACCGTATTCACTGCTCGAGACATCACCGTCTCCTTCGCCGGACATGAGGTTGTCCACGGCGCGAACCTCACGGCATCGCCCGGACGGATCATCGCTTTGCTTGGTCCAAACGGCGCCGGCAAATCCACCACGCTCCGGGCTGCCCTCGGCTTGGTGAAAGCCACCGGAACGAAGCACATCAATGGCACCATCGGGCTGCTCCTCGACGATGGCGGCCTCGTTACCAGTCTCACTGGGCGTCAGCATCTTCAAGCAATGGCGAGGCTATATGGCGTCGATAAGTATCGAGTGCAAGAGGTTTTAGAGCTTGTCGATATGTCGCACCGCTGCGACCGGCAGCTCAAAACTTACTCGTTAGGCATGAAACGGCGTATAGCGCTAGCGGGAGCTCTGTTACAAGATCCCGACATCATCATCTTGGACGAACCGTCCTCTGGTCTTGATCCTGACGGCATTCGTTGGCTGGGCGAAGTCTTGTGTGCGGAAGCTTCCCGTGGGAAGGCAATTATCATGGCAACCCATCATCTGGCTGAAGCGGCCGCAATCGCCCACGACGTAGTCATCATTTCTCGTGGTCACACCACATTCACAGGCGTTCTCAGTGAAATCCCTGACCTTGAAGCCACCTACTTCGCCCACGCTACGAAAGGCTAGACATGAAATCCGAGTTTTATACCCTTCGCCACCTCCCGAACGTGCTGATCGTCGCCATACTCGCAGTTATGATGGCGGGCATCAGCGCTGTCCTGCAGTGGGCACTTCCGTTCCTTTTGAAAATTGACCCGCCACAAGTCGGTGACAGTCCAACAGGCCAACAAGTACAGGCGCTTATCGACGGCTCCGACCCCACGACGTCCAGTTTCCAATTGGCCGCCCTCGATATCACAGGTTCTGGCCAGTCCACAGGCATTTCAATCTTCCTCATCGCCATTGTTGCACTCACAATCACTGCAGCTAGCTACCCATTTTCCAGTGGTGCAGTGGTGTGGAAGGTGGTTGGCGCTGGTTCGCGTATGAAATGGGTGCGTTCTTTGATCGCGGCTGTACTTATTACCGTCCTCCTAGTATGCGTGGCAGCGTGCGTTCTTAACTCACTGATCGCACTAGTTGCGGCTCCGATGAATGATGTTTCTCTGGTTGCTTCTGCTTCTAATGTCGCTGTCGTGTGGCTGCGAGGCAGCTTGGCCGTGCTACTACTGACCCTCGCGATCATCGGTGTCGTATTAGCCATACGGAGGATCGGTCCAGCCATCGGCGTTATTGTCGCAGTGTTGATGGCAGGAGTGATCTTAGGAACTATCGGCGTCATGGCCGGGTGGGAACCGTATCTTTACAGTTGGCTTCCTTCTTCTGCTGTGTCAATTGCTGGTGGACAGGGGGCAACGCAGACTATGAATCCATGGGTAGGTATTGCTGTACTTGCCGGCTGGTCGGTTGTGAGCATGGGACTTGGGCTCACCCGCTTTTACAGGGCAAATCTTTAACATGGACTTCATGAATCGCCTTTCAGCCAGAGACATCGCTCTCGCTGTCATCGTTCTATCCCTTGACCTCGTTGGGTTCCTAGTGGCTAGCTCGATGGAACCAACCCCCTTCAATACCGCATTGTCTCCAGCGCAGTTCTGGCTGATTCTTGTTGCCATCATTACCAAAGGCATCCTCCTGCTTTGGCGCCGTAAATTTCCCTTAAGCGTTCTACTCGGGATTTCTGCTACTGAGCTTCTGTGGTCCCTCTACTGTCTCGTCACCGCAGACCACAGCCTCGGCTACAACGGTATCGCTGCCTCGGTGGCTGCGTTTTCGCTAGCGCTGCACACGAAGTCAAAAACTCGCGACTCTATTTCCCTCATTATCTCGGGTCTCATTGTCGGCACCCTCCGCGCCATTGCCATGCCACCGCTGGGAGGAATCGAGCCTCCGCTTTTTACTCTGCTCACAGCCTTGGGCTGGCTGCTCCCCCTCATAGTGTTCTTTGCTATTGGACTCGCTGTCCGCAATAACCGTGAGCTCACCGCATCCCTCGCCCGCCAAGCAGAACTCGCTGAGGAAAACGCCATTGTCGAAGAGCGCGCCCGCATTGCGCGGGAGCTTCACGACACCACCGCCCATCACCTCTCAGCCATCGCCATCCAAGCTCAAGCCGCACAGGCATGCATCGATGTCAACCCCACCGCTGCCAAAGAGCATCTCCAACACGTGACCTCGTCGACGACGAAGGCACTCCAGGATGTCCGCGCGACCGTTAGCAAGCTTTCGGTTTCCGATGCCGAAATACACCGCATCCCTCAGCCGACAAATCTGTCTGCGCTAATTTCGGAGGTTCGCGCTCTAGGGCAGGCAGTAACGTTTTCGGACACCTCCCACTTGTCGGAGGGCGAGTTGATCGCGGCTTATCGAATCACCCAAGAAGCTCTGACAAATGCCCGCAAGCATGCAACAGGCGCGCCTGTTGATGTCATGCTGAGCGATGATGAACTGCGGATAATCACCCGCGGCACTTTCACACATAGCCCCACGGGCCGTGGCACCATCAGCATCCAAGAGCGCGCCCGAGCTGTCGGTGCAACCGCTTTCAATGAACCTACCGAAGATGGTTGGCTGGTGCTCATTACCTGGAGGAAGCCATGATTCGAGTCTTGTTAGTTGATGACCAACCTCTGATCAGACAGGGATTAAAGGCAATCTTCGAGGCCACCGGTGAGATCAAAGTTGTGGCTGAGGCAGCTTCCGGGAATGAGGCGATAGCAGCTGCAAAGGCTCGCGACATTGATGTGGTGTGCCTCGATATCCGCATGCCTGACGGGGACGGGATCTATGCAACCACGGAGATTAACAAGCAAGACAATCCCCCAGCAGTCATCGTGATCACCACCTTTGACCTAGACGAATACGTCTTTGGTGCCCTCGAAGCCGGTGCCTGTGGCGTCATGCTGAAAGACTCCCCAATGATCGACCTCATCCAAGGCGTCAAACACGCGGCCTCAGGTGAAGGCATGGTCGACGCTGCGGTTACTAAAAGGGTGATTGCGGAATTTGGTCGGCGGAAAGCGCGGGCCACGGTAGATTCAGCCCTACTCACGCCGCGCGAACTCGATTGCGTACGGGCCCTGGGCAAAGGATTGACCAACATCGAAATCGGGCGCGAGCTGTATTTGGAGCCCTCTACGGTCAAGACTCATTTGTCATCTGCGATGGCCAAAGTTGGAGCTAGTTCGCGAGTACAGCTCGTGATCTGGGCCTTTCGCGCAGGAGTGGTGAGCTAACGAGGGGCGCAGTTCCCAACACCACCTCGCAGCCGGAGCACTGTTAACACCTTGGGTACAAAGTTATCCACAGGGTGGGGATAACTCTGTGGATAACGAATTCCACAGCCTTTCTCCACACCCTGTGGATAAGTGTTTTCACGCTTCCCACAGCCCGCACAAAAACTTCGAACACAACCTAATACGCTGCTGATCTGCGGTTATCTTGGCCCACACGTTCGGTAAATTACAAAAATGTAGTTATCCACAATGTGGATAACTTATGTGGAATTCTTTCGCACAGAGGTTTTGGTGGATAACACGCCCGAGTTATCCCCAAAGCCCAGCTCGCAGCGCCGCTGCAACAGCAGCTATCGCCCCGATAAGCCATATCCCCAGCCAACGCAGCCACGTGCGTTGGCGAAAGAGGAATGGCGCCAACAGCAGTCCTGTGAGCAAACCGCCCAAGTGCCCCCACACGGAGACGTTCTCCGCCACAAAGCTGTAGATAACGTTTGCTACGACCAAGACGATGGGCGCGCGCAGGTCTAAACCGCGGCTACGGTACACACCAATGAGTAGACCCATGAGCGCAAAGAGGGCACCGGAGGCGCCCACCGTGGGTGTCCCGAAATCCATCCACAGCACCGCGGCGGAAGAGCCCACAATGGAGATGAGATAGGCCGCCACGTACAGCGCGCTGCCCAGGGCGCGTTCTACTTCCCTACCCACAAAGAACAGCATCACCATGTTGACCAAGAGGTGCCCGGCGTCGAGATGCATAAAGCCCGCGGTAATGACAGTTGTGGGGTGCTCGGACACTTCAGGGCCCCACAGCGTCCAGTCTTGGGCCAGCAAGCTGCGATAGTAGGGCGTCGAGAGGGTCTTGGCCTGGATGGCCGTGACCAACCATGCCCCAATGCACAGCACCATGAGCACCATGGTGACTGGCGCTGATTTCAGATAGTTCTTCACACGGACTCCTAAAACAACGAGCCCGCCACCACATCACGTGGCAGCGGGCTCAGATGAAAAGCTAAGAACGCTTAGGCGATCTCGATGGACTCGATGACAACGTCCTCAGCCGGACGGTCCATGCGGTCGGTGGAGACCTTCGCAATCTTGGACACGACTTCCTGGGAAGCCGCGTCGGTGACCTCACCGAAGATGGTGTGGTGGTTGTTCAGGTGCGGGGTCGGCGCCACGGTGATGAAGAATTGGGAGCCGTTGGTGCCCGGGCCGGCATTCGCCATGGCCAGCAGGAACGGGCGGTCAAACTGCAGCTCCGGGTGGAACTCATCCTGGAACTGGTAGCCGGGGCCGCCACGGCCGGTGCCGGTCGGGTCGCCGCCCTGGATCATGAACTGGTCGATGACGCGGTGGAAAATAGCGCCATCGTAGAACGGGCCGGACTGCTCGCCCTTGGCGTTCTGGGTGGTGTAGTCCTTCTCGCCCTTAGCCAGGCCGATGAAGTTCTCAACGGTTACCGGTGCGTGGTTACCGAACAGGTCGATAACAATGTCACCGTAGTTGGTGTGCATCGTTGCAGTTGCGGTCTTCTGAGTCATGCCAGCCATTGTATGGAAATTTCCACCATTTCGTTGTTTCGCCGCGACGCTGTCAGCGATCTGCGTAGGGTTGCAAGCATGATCCGCGCCGTTCTCTTCGATCTCGATGACACCCTCATGGACCACACCGCCGCGATGCATGCGGCCGTCGAGGAGTGGCTGCCGGGCGGGCACTACGAGCGCTTCGCGGAGATCGAGCGCAAGTGGTTCGCCGCTTACGAGCGCGGCGAGGTCACCCACCAGGGCCAGCGCGTGGAGCGCTGCCGCGAGTTCCTGGGCCGCCCAGAGATGACGGAGCAGGAGGCGCTGGCGGAATATGCCAAGTACCTGGCCGCGTACGAAAAGCACTGGCAGGCGCTTGGCGACGCCCTCCCCGCCCTCCAGCACGTCCTGTCCCGCGGCCTCAAAGTGGGCATTTTGACGAACGGAGCTCGCCAGATGCAAGAGGGCAAGCTAAAGGCGGGCGGGCTCGACCTGCCAGACGTCGAGCTCTTTCCCACCGTGGAAATGGCTAAGCCAAAACCGCACCGAGAGGCCTACCTCGAGGCTTGTCGGCGCCTAGAGGTAGAGCCTGGCTCCACACTCATGATTGGTGATTCGGTGGCCAATGATGTCGAAGGCGCCCGGGCCGCAGGGCTCCAGGCGCTGCACTTCGATAGGGCCGGAAACGGAGACATCGCCGCGCTCAGTGAGCTGACGGCGATGGACTACTTTTAAAAGGTTTAAATCCAAAGATTTAAACCCCTAGAGGCTGGCGCGGACCTCGTCGCGGGCGAGGACCATGTTGCGCAGGGAGGCCTCAGTCTCCTCGTAGCCGCGGGTCTTCAGGCCGCAGTCCGGGTTGACCCACAGGCGCTCCACGGGCACGTTCTTGAGTGCCGCGCGGATGAGCTCGGCCATCTCCGCCACGGACGGGATGCGCGGAGAGTGGATGTCATAGATACCCGGGCCAATCTCAGAGTGGAACTTCTCATCGATGTCCTCCAGCAGCTCCATTCGGGAGCGGGCGGCCTCGATGGAGGTGACGTCGGCGTCCAGGCCGGCGACGGCGTCAATGATCTGGCCGAACTCCGAGTAGCAGAGGTGCGTGTGGATCTGGGTTTCAGGCTTCGCCTGCAAGGAAACCACTCGGAAGGAGCGCACGGCCCAGTCGAGGTAAGCCTTGCGGTCCTTCTCGCGCAGCGGCAACAGCTCACGCAGGGCGGGCTCATCGATCTGGATGATGTCGATGCCGGCCTCTTCGAGGTCGCGGACTTCGTCGGCCAGCGCCACGCCGAGCTGGTCGGCGGAGACGGACTGGTGGACATCATCGCGCACGAAGGACCAGGCCAGGATGGTCACCGGGCCGGTGAGCATACCCTTGACGTGCTTCTCGGACAGGGACTGCGCGAACTTCGCCCACTCGGTGGTCATGGCCTTCGGGCGGGAGATGTCGCCGACGACGATCGGCGGACGGGTGCAGCGGGAGCCGTAGGACTGGACCCAGCCGTTCTCGGTGACGACGAAGCCGTCGAGAAGCTCGGCGAAGTACTGCACCATGTCGTTGCGCTCCGGCTCGCCGTGGACCAGAACGTCGAGGCCCAGGCGCTCCTGCAGCTCAATGACGGACTTCACCTCGTTGCGCAAGGCCTCGGTGTAGTCGGCGTCGGAGAGCTCTCCCTTGCGGTGCGCGGCGCGGGCGGCGCGGATCTCAGAGGTCTGCGGGAAGGAACCGATGGTGGTGGTCGGCAGCTGCGGCAGGCCGAGGGCCTCCTGTGCCTTGTTGCGCTCCGCGAACTCCGGCTGGCGCTGGACCTGGCCCTCCGGCAGCTGCGCGGTGCGCTCCTGCACGGCCTGGTTGTGGATGCGGGAGGACTCGGCGCGGGTGCGCACGGCGCGGTCGGCCTGCGCGTATGCCTCCGGGGCGTCGAGCGGGCCGGCGGCGAGTGCTACGACCTCGCGGATCTTCTCGTCGGCGAAGGCGAACCAGGTGGCAACGTCGACCGGCAGGGAGGTCTCCGCCTCGACGGTGTGCGGGACGTGCTGCAGGGACACGGAGGTGGTTACAGAAACGCCTTCGCCGAGGGTCTCGAGCTTCTCGCGCAGGTCGCGGAGGTTGGCGGCCCAGACATTGCGGCCGTCGACCAGGCCGGCGGAGAGGTGGGTGGCTTCGGCAAGCTTGGCGACGCGCTCGAGGTAGGAGTTGTCCAGCGCCAAGGTGCCCACTGAGAGATCCACCTGGACAGCTTCCGGCTTGAGCTCAGCGATGACGTCAAGGCCAGCATTGAGGGAACCATAGGGCGTGGTCAGGTAGACCTGCGGGCGCTTCTCCGCGCTAAGGATGCGGCCATAAGCGCTCTTGAGCGCGGCGGCGAGGGTGGCGTCGTCAGCCGCGGCGAGGTCAGCGACCAGGGCCGGCTCAACGAGCTGGAGCCACTCCACGTTGGCGTCGGCAAGCTGCTCCAGCACGGTGAGGTAGGAGTCCACGAGCTCATCGAGGCGGTCGAGCGGCTGTTTGGTAGCGCCCTCGGCCTGCTTGGACAGGGCCAGCAGGGTCACGGGGCCAACGAGGACCGGGCGCACGGTGTGGCCGGCGGCGCGAGCCTCCTCGACGATCTTCAACACGCGCTGGGGGCGGGCACTAAAGGTCTGGTCATCGCTGATTTCAGGAACAATGTAGTGGTAGTTGGTGTCGAACCACTTGGTCATCTCCAGCGGCGCGGTGTCCTTGTTACCGCGGGCCAGGGTGAACTCATCATCGAGGCTCTCGCCCTGAGCAGCGCCCACGGTCAGCGCGGTTTCCAGGACGTGGTCGTAGTAGGCAACGTCCGCGGGGATGGCGTAATCCTCAGTGAGCCCCAGCTCCTTGAGGCGGGCGTAGGTATCGAGGCGCAGGGAGTGCGCGGCGGACTCGAAGGTCTCGGCGTCGATCTTGCCGGCCCAGTAGGACTCCAGCGCGCGCTTAAGCTCACGATGAGCGCCTACGCGGGGATAGCCCTCAATCGTTGCCTTGGGAAATGGTGCGGTCATGGGGTAACTCCAATTCGATGTAGCAGGTCAGTCGTAATGTCTGGATTGTTATGCGTGTAGATGTGCAGCCCGTCGGCGCCGGCGTTCATCACCGATTTCGCCAGGGAGGCCGTAAGCTGCATCCCGATTTCTTTCTCTTCCTCAGGGGAGGTCGCTGCCGCGAGCTGATCGAGCACCTGCGGTGGCCCGTCCAGCCCGGACAGCTGGCACATTCGCTCCACCCGAGCACGGCTAGTCATCGGCATGATCCCGGGGATGAGCGGAATGCGCACGCCCGCCAGCCGGGCGCGCTGGGCGAAGCGCACGTAATCCTCCGCGTCAAAGAAGAGCTGGGTGATGGCGAAGTCAGCGCCGAGGCGTTGCTTGGCCAGGAGAACGTCGATGTCCTCGTCCGCCGTGGCGGACTCGGCGTGGCCGTTGGGGTAGCAAGCCACGCCCACGGCCAAGCGCCCAGCGGCCAAGCGCGCCACGCGGGCAGATTCCCAGCGGCGAATGAGCCGGACGAGGGAGTCGGCGTGCGGCAGGTGGCCTTCGGGCATGCCGCCCTCTGGCAGGTCGCCGCGGAGCGCGAGAAGGCCGCGCACGCCGGCGTCGACGAGCGTGTCGATCCAGCCAACGAGCTCTTCCTCCGTGCCGGCAGTGCAGGCCAGGTGCGCCAGGGGACGCATCGCGGTATCTCGCGAAATCTTCTCAATGAAGGCCGCGGTTCCCTCCAGCCACCCGGAGCGCTGGGAGCTGGTGACGGCGATGTAATCGGGGTTATATGCGGCAAGCGTGTCGAGCAAGCGGTCAATCTTTTTGGCGTCCGCATCGTGGCGCGGTGGGATCACCTCGAAGGAGAGAGCGGTGCGCTGTGGGCGCTTAGGCATATCTTCGCTGATTTGGTCTAGTGGCGCGGATGCGGAGAGTCGCGGGGACATGCTCACCTCCTCTGCAGGTCATCGTGGTCGGTCATCTGTGCTGTTGGTGGAAAACGTACCAAGCTGTCCATTTTGAGCGAAAGCATTTAGACAATGGTCATACCTTTCCAACCCAGCCAGCTGCACCGTTGCCCAAACCAGTGCTGAATAAAAAGGCCACTATTCCGTACAAAGCTGTCTATTTACGTCATACCGCTCGCTACCTGTGGCCCCTGGTGGCAGGACGTGGCTGCCGCCACTACGCTGAAAGGGAGTAACCAGCACCAACGCGGACACTCATGTGCAGTGTCCCGTCCGGTGCCGACAATCACTCCATAAACTATTACCCACAGAGCAATTACCTCAGCATCGACGTAAAGGAGCATTTCTCCCGATGAACCCCACCGCACTGTCCACAGCCATTAGCGCCACCTCCGCCCTGGTAGAGCGCCTCAAGGAACGCCGCGATGAGAAGGCCCGTGAGGCCTACTCCGTGTTGGAAACTGCGGCTGCCCGCATGGAAGAGCGCGATGGCGAGTGGTTCCCGGAGGCCCGCCGCGAAGCCGGTGCCGTGACTAAGGCCGCGCATGCCCGCCTCGAGCGCACCCTCGAACAGCTCAAGGAGCGCAGCGAGGAAGCAACCGAGAAGCTCTCTGAGGCTGCATCAGAGGCCCAGGATAAGGCCTCCAAGCAGTGGAAGAAGACCCAGAAGCAGGCAGAAAAGAAGGCCACCAAGGCCCGCAAGCAGGCCAAGAAGAAGGCTTCCAAGGCTGAGAAGAAGGCGCAGAAGCAAAGCGCCCAGCTGCAGAAGAAGGCCCGCCGCATCAGCGGCAAGGATAAGAAGAAGGGCTCGAAGATCTGGCTGATCTCCGCGCTGGTTGCCACCATCGCTGCTATCGGCGGTGGCATCTACTACTTCTTCACCCAGAAGAAGGAAAAGGAATCTGCCGTCCCGCCGCGCGTTGAGGACTTCTCTTCCCCGTCCGCACCGCAGGGTTCCACCTTGGTCTACACCTCCACCACCGAGGATGACGCCAAGAAAGAGTCCGACCTGGCTGAGGAGGGCGTCGTCGAGCGCGATGAAGAGCTGCTGGGCTCGCTGGATGAGCAGCTGGCCAAGCACCGCGAGGAAGAAACCGCCATCCAGGACGCCGTCGAGACCGAGATCGAGGTCAGCAACGCCGACAAGAAGGATGCCGACACCTCCCGCATCACCGATGATCACGAGTCCGAGGGCAAGCACCGCCTCCAGACCGAGGACGAGAACTAACCCCCCATCCTTGGGGGTGCGCATTTCGTTGCCTTGATCTCACTGCGTTGCCCCCGCGCGCCCGACCCGCTTGAATTGAAGGCTAATCGGCATCGATCCTCATAGATCGGTGCCCGCGCGCTGTTTTGCGCGGGAAGCCCTATCAACAGCAGGCAAGGAGATCAGGCATGAGCTTTGAGTCGCTCGTAGTCAAGCTCAAGAGCGGGGAGACCTTTTATTTCCCCGCAGGTGCCGTGAGCGGCGATCCGTCCACCCGCGTGGATAACCTGCGCTTTGCCATTGAAAACGGCACGCAGTTTAGCTCCGTCGATGATTATGGAGTCGACCGCGAGTTCAACGGCTATGACGTGGAGAACTACCACTTGGCTTAATTCCCCACAGTGAGTCACCGATAGTAATCTGAATCACTCCCTTATGCGTCCTGCGCTATAGGATGAGTGTTTATGACTCACTATCCACGCATGCGGACGTGGTCGTGGTATCTCCCCGATGAGCCACCTACCGGCGAGGTTTCCCTCACCGAGACCACCGATTTCTCCCGGCTCGGCGCCGCCACGTGGCGGCTGCTTGGTGCCCAGCGCACCGGCGTTATCGGCATCTTCGTTGCCACCCTCATCAACGCGCCGCTGGGCGCGTTGGTCTCCGTCATCATCGGCCAGACCACGCAGTATGCCTTCTCCGAGCCTTCCTGGCGCACCGTAGCGCTGCCGCTTGCGGCCACGGCGATCCTCCTCTTCATCGCCTATATCTGCGAGGCCACGGCGGATGCCTTCACGGATCTGAGCCAAGCCCGCACCACCCATACGCTGCGGTTGAACCTGCTGGATAAGCTGCTGGGTGCCTCCACCGCAGGCATTAGCCCCGGCCGGCTGCTCAACACGATGGATGAGGATTCGCACTACATCGGCCAACTCAAGCAGATCCTCAACTTCCCACTGGTCATGGTGGGCTACCTCTTGGGCGCGGTGGTCAGCCTGGCCCCGATTTCCTGGCAGGTCTCAGCTGTGCTGCTGGTTGGCGCACTCGCCACCGCGCTGGCCTCCTGGGCCACCACGAAGCCGCTGACGAGGATCGCCGCGCGCCGCCGCCAGTTGGAGAACACCGCGCTTTCACTCGCCACGGACTTCGCTCAAGGCTCCCGGGTCATCAAAGGCCTCGGCGCCAAGGACATCGCGCGCCAACGTTTTTCCGACGCCGCCCAGAACTCCTTGGGCGCCATGCTCCGCGAGGCCAAGCTATCCTCCCTCATGGCCTGGCTGCGCCAGATGGTTCCCGCCTCCTTTGCCGTGGGCATTCTTGCCTGGACCTCCTGGGAAACCTTCGAGGGCCGCATCGCCCCCGGCGGGATGATGGCGATCACCATGCTCGTCCCGCCCGCGCTCACAGCATTAGGTGTGTCTCTCGGCCTGCTCACGGAGAACTGGGCGCGGGCGCGTGCCTCCGTGGAGCGCGTCGGCGAGCTGCTCGGCCAGCTTTCTTCCAACACCACCGAGGCTGCCGGCACGCCGATCGACCTCTCCCCCGGCTTGCACGTGTGGATGCCCACCACCACAGAGGGGCGCAGCACCGTGGACTCTTGGGTGCGCCACCTCCATGAGCACGGCGCCTTGTGCCCGCCGCACCGCATCTCCGTGTTGGAGGGCACCCTGCAGGACAACGTCGATCCGCTGCGCAGTGCTAGCGCTACGCAGCTTCACGACGCCCTCCACGCCTCCGCCTGCGAGGATATTGTTATCCGCCTCGGTGGGCTTGGTCCCAACGGCGAGCTACCCACCGCGCCCATCGGTGAGGCCGGCCTCAACCTCTCCGGTGGCCAGCGCCAGCGCGTCGCGCTGGCCCGCGCGCTCGCCCTCGACCCCGATGTCCTCGTGCTGGACAACCCCACGACGGGACTGGATTCGTTGACCCTGGCGGACGTCGCCAAGCGCGTGCGTGAACTGCGCGCCGGCAAGACCACCGTGATCATTACATCCGCCTCCACGTGGGCCGCCAACGCCGATGAGGTGGTGGAGCTATGAGCCAGCAGAATCGCGCGGATGCCCTTGCACCTGCCTCCCCGCGGGAGTGCCTCCGTTTTCTGAAGACCCTGCCCAGTGCGCCCAGCCGGCTTGGCATCGCCCTTTTCTTCGGCCTGTTTACCATTACGGTCATCATGATGAACCTGGTCTCCCAGGTGCTTGGCCGCGTCGTGGACATCATCCGGGGCGTGGAGATCCCCATCCTTGGCACGGGGCGCGCAGCCATGGTGGGCGCGCTCGTTGTTATCGCGGTGGGCTTCCTCGTGGAGGTCACCGGCCGCACCGTGGGCCGCTTGTTGGTCACTTCCACCACCCGCCGGCTCTCGGTAGATCTGCGCACCTCAGCGCTGGATTCCACCCTCGGCGCCCCCGTGCCCGCCGTGATGGAATTGGGCACCGGTAACATCATCACGCGCCTATCCAAGGACATCGACACCGTGGTCATGACCATCTCCATGATGGGTGACCGCCTCGTGCTCACGCTCTTCATGCTGCCGCTGACCGCGCTCATGATGATCTTCATTCACCCCGCTTATGCGCTGCTCTTCATAGCGGTGAGTTGTCTGCTCTACCCCTTCATCCGCGGCACCATGCGGGATATCCCCGCCGTGGCCAACGAGGTGTCCTCGGTGGAGGCCTACCGCAACAACGTGCTGCTGGACACCATTCGCGCCCTGGAGACCCTCCGCCAGTTCTCCCTGAAAGACTGGGCGCATGCACGCATGGAGCGCTATTCCTGGGACACGGTACAGGCCTGGGGCGACAAGGTGCCGCTCATCAACCGCATCCTGGGCCAAGGCGCCCTGGCCTTCGCGGTGTTGCTGCTGGGCTCCGTCCTCATGTCCGTGCCGATGGTGATGTGGGAATGGTTGACACCTGGCGAGGCCACCGCCGCCGTGCTGCTGGTCATGCGGTTGGAGATCCACGTGTTCAACATCCTCTTCTTCGCCGGCGAGATCCAGCATTCCGTGACGTCCCTCGGCCGCGCGGTGGCCCTGGCCACCTTGGACAACAGCGCTGGTACGAAGGAGCTCAAGGACACTCCCCGGCTGAACGATGCCCCCACCATCTCCATCGAGCACCTTTCCTACGCCTACCCCGGCGGGGCACGCGTGCTTGACGACGTCTCCCTGACCCTCACCGCCGGCACCACTACCGCCCTGGTGGGTACCTCCGGTGCGGGTAAATCCACGCTCGCCGCCCTCGTGGCGGGCCTGCAGTACCCATCGGCGGGGAACATCAGCCTCGATGGCATCGATACCGCCTCAGTGCCCAATACGTGGATTACAGAGCACGTCGCGCTCATTACCCAAGAAGTCCATCTCTTCTCCGGCACCTTGCGCGAGGACCTGCTCCTGGCCAAACCTGACGCCAGCGATGAGGAGCTGTGGCATGCGCTCAACACCGTGGGCTTGGATAAACATTCGCGGTGGCTGCCCCAGGGCCTCGATACGCTCATTGGTGCGGGCAACGAGGAAATTGGCGCTGAAGCCGAGCAACAGCTTTCCCTGGCCCGCATGATCCTGCGCCAGCCGCCGGTGCTCATCATGGATGAGGCCACCTCCGAAGCCGGCTCCGAGCACGCCAAGGTACTCGAAAGCGCCGCCAAGGCAGTCACCAAGGGGCGCACCGCGCTCGTCGTTGCCCACCGCCTAGACCAGGCCCGCGAGGCCGACCGCATCATCGTGATGGAACAGGGTCAGATCGTTGAGGATGGCACCCACGCCGAGCTGATGGACCTCGGCGGGCGCTATGCCTCGGCCTATTCCCAATGGGAGCACGGCTCATAGGTGGTGCACGCCGCGTCCTACCATGGAAACTATGCATCTTCTTTCCCTCACCGAAGCTGACCGCACCTACCTCGCCCGTATTAACTTTCTTGCCGATACCTTCGGCGATGAGCACAAGGAACTCCCCGCGGGCTTCGAGGAAGGTTTTGATTATTACCTCGGCGGTTGGGAGCCTTCCCGCGGAGGTTTCATCGCCTGGGAGGGCCACGTCCCTGCCGGTGGCGTGTGGCTGAACTGGGGAACGGCGCAGCGCCATGGTTTCGGCCACGTTGCCGAGGGCATTCCGGAGCTCGCGCTAGCTGTGGAACCTCGCTTCCGCAGCCAAGGAGTGGGCACCATGCTTATCGACGCCGCCACCGAACTCGCCCGCGAGATGGGCGCCCCAGGCATCTCGCTGTCGGTGGCTAAAGATAATGACCGCGCCCACCGCCTTTACCTGCACCTTGGCTTTGAGCCGGTGAGCGAGAGAAGCGGGCACATCGTCCTGGTCAAGCGCTTCAAGGATGCCGACTAAGTTAAGCGAAAAGCTAAAGGGCGCTCACTGTGTGAGCGCCCTGTGGAGCATAGGGGAATCGAACCCCTGACCTTTGCATTGCGAACGCAACGCTCTACCAACTGAGCTAATGCCCCAATACCTGTAGAGCGTACTCCTCTCGGTAAAAGCAACGAAATCACCCCTATTACGGGCCTAGCGAAACCTCAGGAGTTAACTTCTTTCACTCTAGTTGCGTGTCACTAGGGATAATCACTAGGGATAATCCACCTTCACCGGACAGACAATAAAGCGTCTTAAGAAAGTCTGTGGAAGGTTGTCATGCGCCGAAAAAGTGTTCTTGTCCGCTCCCTCATCGCCCTTGCAGCAGCCACGGCCCTGCCTGGCGCCGCTGCTGCCGTGGAGCTTCCCCAGCCGGTGATTCAACAGCCGACGTTGCCACAGCTCCCCGACGTCCAGAAGGACATCCAACAACTAGAGCACGACGCCTACGATGCTCTTCCCAAGGAGCTTCAAAATAGTCCTGTCTTTGCCGGCTCCTCGCGGCCGGCTGCGAAGCCCGCGCCGACCGGCAAACAGCAGTCGCAGTCGGTTGCTGATGCCACCTGCTCCAACTGCGTGGCCATCACCTATGACGATGGCCCCGGCGAGTTGACCGCTCAGCTCCTCGACACCCTGAAGGCCAAGGACGCCCACGCCAGCTTCATGGTCTTAGCCCCTAGTGCCACCGTGCACCCGGAGCTGCTGCGCCGCATGAAGGCTGAGGGCCACACCGTGGGAAGCCACACCGCATCCCACCGTGAGCTCAACAAGCTCTCCCCCAGCGACGTAGACGGCGAGATCAAGGCCGGGGCCGCCGCCATCAAGGCAGCAACGGGCGAGAGCCCTCGGTGGATGCGTCCCCCGTACGGTGCCACCAACGGCACTGTGGATGCCGCTGCGAGGGCTAACGGCCAGGCACAAGCCCTCTGGTCCGTCGACACCGTGGATTGGAAGGACCGCAATGCTGAGCACGTCTGCGAGGCCGCAGTCAGCGGGGCGCAGCCCGGCTCCATCGTCCTCATGCACGACATTCACGCCACAACCGTAGGCGCCGCAGACTGCGTCATCGACGGACTGCGCGCGAAGGGCCTCGAGCCAGTCAGCCTCGACCGCCTCATCCCCAATCCCGAGCCCGGCAGGCAGTACTTCAGGCGATAGTGCACGAAACAGCCAATTAGGTAACTCAAACCGTCAGCAATATGCGGTTCACTTGCCCCTTAGCTGCTAGGTAAGACTTGGTAGCTTTAAACAGCTAAGTCTAAAGGTAGATCCGCGATGTCTCTCAGTCGATTACCTTCTAACAAGGTGCGCATGAGTTCCTTAGCATCGTCTGAACCTACCTCTGAGACTGCTTGTTGAAGTTCAGGCAGCATTACGTGGTAGACCATGTCTACATCACCTGTGCCGAGCGCCAAGGACGCAATACGGCTCATTGTTGGTTCAGCAGTCACAGCAACAATGTGGGGTGCTCGGCCTTTGCGATTGCGTATGAGGTTTAAAGCTTCAGAGCGGGTGTTTTGGGAGCGGTCTGAGCGCATAGTGAACTTGCAAGAGACCACGGCATGTATGAATCCGGGTGTTTCACCGTTGGAAGCACGGAAAGGGGACAGCAGTGCTTGTTCTTTATCAACAATCGGCAAGTCTGAGTTAATAACATTATCGGAGGCTGCACTGCGGATAACTACAACATCAGGAGATATGACGTAGCTATTTCCGAGCGCAGCGCCAAGTTCCGGATGCTGCTTTACGGCTTCGGCAAGTTCAGCCAAGTGACGATACGGCTCATAACGGGCAAGATGGTCTTGACGTCTAGAGTTACCTAAATTTTGAACCATCCAATCCCCGGGACGAACTGTTTGCATATAAGGAAATGTCGCTGCTAGGAACCTTTGCACAGCTTTTTCAAAATTTGCCCCCGTCGATTGTCCGGCGCCCTTACCTTGAACTAAAGGAACATTGAGCTGACGCGCAATGTGTGCCGAAAGTACTTTACTGGCGCGCTGACCTCTATCAGCATTGGAAGCGATACTTTCTCCACTTGGCGTTTCAGTGAGAGCCAACACGCCCGAATCAATTAATTGCTGGTGAAACTGTTTACGTGCAGCTGTAATTAAGGCTGGTTGAGTCATAGTTAGAACCTTAGTGAATCTGGTACGCGAGTTGGTTCAGCAGCGTAAACACCATCAGGTAGTGGTTCTTTATTTAATGCCGCAGCGATCCGCGAGCCGACGGCCTCAGCCACAGGGGGTGGGAAAGCATTACCGACCTGCCGCCATTGCGCGGTCTTCTTCCCCTGCCAAATCCAGTTTTGAGGGAATCCCTGAATCACGCCGCCCATCTGAACAGTGAGACGTGGTAAGTCCTTGTCGAGGTTAGTTGGGAAATCTTCTTCAGGAGCAGTCTCGGCAATTGAAGTTCCTTTTACTCCGAGTTCTTTCCAAGCAGCTTTGGCTCTTGTGGGTCCAACATCGGGGCCGCCGTGCTTCTTGGACCCTCCAACCAGAGTTGGCGCTACCTTGTTCGCCTTTTTAGCCCACTCTGCGGCACCTGTCCAACCATTTTGTCCCATAAGTATTTCTAAAGCTTCGCCCACGGTCTTCCATTGCCAGTTCGCTGGCGGCCAGAAGAAGTAGGGAGCGTATTCTTCTTTGACTGCGACCAGAATAAACCGCGGCCGAAGCTGGGGAACTCCATAGTCAGCAGCTTGAAGCAGCTTCCAAAAGACGCTGTACCCCATTTGCTCCAGACGAGTGATGATGCGAGCACGATATTCTTCAAACCGCTTTTGCCCTAGGCCCTTAACGTTTTCCAGCATTACAGCGCGTGGATCTATCTGCTTGATCATTTCCAAAGCGCGGGGAAAGAGGTCACGTTCATCGTCTTCACCAAGTTGCTGTCCTGCGATAGAGAAGGGCGGGCATGGGACACCACCAGCAAAGAGATCCGCTCCTACATAAGGCTCAGGATCGAATTCGAGGACATCTGCTTCAACAACATTCCAATGCGGTCGGTTAACGCGAAGGGTTTGAACGGCAAACTCGTCAATCTCTACTGCAACCAAATGCTCAAAACCAGCGTTTTCGAGACCCAAAGCTTGACCGCCGGCGCCAGCGCAGATTTCAACAGAAGTTAACGAGTTATGCACGCCGCTGATTGTACATAGCCCACCGGACGTTCAAGAGAGCAATGACGCGAATAAGGCAAGGAGGTCGAATGCATGTTTTAATTAAGATGGGTGCTGGAGCAATTGGTAGCTCACTGCTCATGCCAAACTCGCGAAGCAAAGGTCAGCAGCCCTCGATTCATATAAACGGCTCTAGGGTTCTTTTCTTCCCCTTGCTCACCCAGCCGGCTGCTCGAGAGAGTCTCCGGCATATGGTGGCGAAGCCTGCTTATCCCGGAGCCCATCGAGCCACACGAAATGTCTCTTAAGCCCTTTAGGGGCCTAAACGACAAAACGTGGCCTAAACGCTTTAGGGGGTTAGGCCTAAGAAAAGGGTGGCTCGGACGCTCCTAAATCCACACGAAAAGTCCCTTAGTGCGACACGCCGCAAATCCACACGAAATGTGGCCTAAACGACAGGATGTGTTGGTGAGGTTGGATGGTTAGCTGGTCTGGTGTGCTGGTATTAGGATGATTTCACTTATCCGGAGGGATAACCCAGTCTCGGGCCGGAAATACCGCCGGGGGAGTGCCGGTGTGCTAGCTGCCTAGGTTCACGATGAGAGGATGAGTAAGAATCATCCTCGATGCCCCGTCTGTAGTGGGGTGTGCATCAAACACGGAACGACAAGTACTGGTCGCCAACGATGGCGATGCCGCACTTGCAAGGCCACTTTCACCCGCGCCAATGACGACGCAGTTCAAGCAAAATG
>OFLL01000147.1_pt1 | contig 30481 bp, 28 predicted proteins | sample 1540861 | NCBI WGS metagenome assembly OFLL01 (sample SAMEA4413039, study PRJEB24355) | metagenome | biome: human; feature: gut; material: faeces | place: United Kingdom | collected 2010 | reverse complement strand
AAAAAGTGTCAAAATTTAAGTCTTTGCTTCTATTATTTGGCACACTAATTTTACTTAGTGGTTGTTCAAATATAGAAATTTTCAACGCAAAAGGGCCAGTAGCAAGTAGTCAGAAGTTCTTGATTCTTTATTCAATCGTCTTCATGCTTGTTATTTGTTTCGTTGTACTTGGCATGTTCGCCATTTTTATTTACAAGTATAGTTATAATAAGAATGCCGAATCTGGTAAGATGCACCATAATGCCATCATTGAAACAATATGGTTTGTAATACCTATCATAATCGTTGCTGCTTTAGCTATTCCTACAGTTAAAACTTTATACGATTACGAAAAACCACCGAAGAGTGAGAAAGATCCAATGGTTGTATATGCAGTAAGTGCAGGATACAAATGGTTCTTTGCTTATCCAGATGAACATATAGAGACTGTTAATACATTAACAATCCCTAAAGATCGTCCTGTTGTATTTAAGCTTCAAGCTATGGATACAATGACAAGTTTCTGGATTCCACAATTAGGTGGTCAAAAATATGCCATGACTGGCATGACAATGAATTGGACGTTAGAAGCATCTCAAACTGGTACGTTCAGAGGTCGTAACTCTAACTTCAATGGTGAAGGATTCTCACGTCAAACATTTAAAGTAAATGCCGTTAGTCAAAAAGACTACGACAAATGGGTGAAAGAAGTTAAAGGTAAGAAAACGTTAGATCAAGATACATTTGATAAACAATTATTACCAAGCACACCTAATAAAGCTTTAGAATTTAATGGTACACATATGGCGTTTGTTGATCCAGCAGCCGATCCAGAATACATCTTCTATGCATATAAACGTTTCAATTTCGAATTGAAAGATCCAAACTTCACTAGTGAAGAAAATATGTTTAAAGATGTATCAGACAAACCATTAATACCTGCTCGTAAAGCTCAAATTACAAATGCGAACTATAAACGACATGGTATGAAATTGATGATTCTTGGAAATGACGAACCATATAACAATGAGTTCAAGAAAGATGAATCGAAAAATGCGAAAGAAATGAAGAAAATTTCAAAAGATGCGCAAGATCAAGACAATGATGATCATGGAGGTGGACATTAATGAATTTTCCATGGGATCAATTACTAGTTAAAGGTAACTGGATGATTACAATGGCACAAATTGGTGCCCCATTCTTAGTTATTGGTTTAATCGCAGTAATTACTTACTTTAAATTATGGAAATATCTTTACAAAGAATGGTTCACATCTGTAGACCATAAGAAAATCGGTATTATGTATTTAATCTGTGCCGTATTAATGTTCGTCCGTGGTGGTATTGATGCGTTACTTATTCGTGCGCAATTAACAGTACCTGATAACAAATTTTTAGAATCTAACCACTATAACGAAATTTTTAGTACACATGGTGTAATCATGATTATCTTCATGGCAATGCCATTTATCTTTGGTTTATGGAATATCGTTGTTCCATTACAAATTGGAGCACGTGATGTTGCATTCCCAGTATTAAACAACGTAAGTTTCTGGCTATTCTTTGCAGGTATGATTTTATTCAACCTGTCATTTATTATTGGTGGTTCACCAGCAGCTGGTTGGACAAACTATGCGCCACTAGCAGGTGAATTCAGTCCTGGTCCGGGTGTTAACTATTACTTAATAGCTATACAAATTTCAGGGCTTGGTACCTTAGCTACAGGTATCAACTTCTTTGTAACAATTTTAAGATGTAAAACACCAACTATGAAGTTTATGCAAATGCCAATGTTTACAGTAACAACATTTATTACTACATTAATTGTTATTCTTGCTTTCCCTCCTTTAACAGTAGCGTTAGCATTAATGACAACTGATAGAATATTTGACACAGCATTCTTCACAGTTGCACATGGCGGTATGCCAATGCTTTGGGCTAACTTCTTCTGGGTATGGGGGCACCCTGAAGTTTATATCGTTATCCTTCCAGCATTTGGTATTTACTCAGAAATTATCCCGACATTCGCTCGTAAGCGTTTATTCGGACATCAAAGTATGGTATGGGCAACTGCCGGTATCGCGTTCCTTAGTTTCTTAGTTTGGGTTCACCATTTCTTCACAATGGGTAATGGTGCGTTAATCAACTCATTCTTCTCAATTTCAACAATGCTGATTGGTATTCCAACTGGTGTGAAATTGTTTAACTGGTTATTAACATTATATAAAGGACGTATTACATTTGAGTCACCAATGCTATTCTCATTAGCATTTATCCCTAACTTCCTTTTAGGTGGTGTTACGGGTGTAATGTTAGCAATGGCATCAGCTGACTATCAATATCACAATACGTACTTCTTAGTAGCTCACTTCCACTATACATTGGTTACTGGTGTTGTATTTGCCTGCTTAGCTGGTTTAATCTTCTGGTATCCAAAGATGATGGGTTACAAATTAAACGAAACATTAAACAAATGGTGCTTCTGGTTCTTCATGATCGGATTTAACGTTTGTTTCTTACCACAATTCATTCTTGGATTAGATGGTATGCCACGTCGTTTATACACTTATATGCCATCAGATGGTTGGTTCTTATTAAACTTAATTTCAACTATCGGTGCATTATTAATGGCAATCGGATTCTTATTCCTTGTTGTTAGTATCGTATACAGTCACTTCAAATCTCCACGTGAAGCAACTGGAGATAACTGGGATGGCCTTGGTCGTACTCTAGAGTGGACTACTGCATCAGCAATTCCACCTAAATACAACTTTGCCATTACACCAGATTGGAATGACTACGACACATTTGTTGATATGAAAGAACATGGTCGTCATTACTTAGACAACCATAATTACAAAGACATTCATATGCCAAACAATACTCCTGTTGGATTCTGGATTGGTATCTTTATGACTATCGGCGGTTTCTTCTTAATTTTCGAAACTGTAATTCCAGCATTAATTTGTTTATTCGGTATTTTTGGTACTATGATTTATCGCAGTTTCCAAATCGATCACGGATATCATATCCCTGCTGCTGAAGTTGCTGAAACTGAAGCTAGATTAAGAGAAGCGCGTATTAAAGAAAGGGAGGCTGTAAGTCATGAGTCATGATACAAACACTATTGATTCACGCACACATGAAGGCGAATTAAATAAGCTTGGCTTTTGGATTTTCATTACAGCCGAATTTGCGTTATTCGGTACCCTATTTGCGACACTATTAACTTTGCAACATGGTGGCGATTATGCAGGTAAAATGACTACTGAGTTATTTGAATTGCCTCTTGTTTTAATAATGACGTTTGCATTATTATTCAGTTCTTACACATGTGGTATTGCTATTTACTACATGCGCCAAGAAAAACAAAAGTTAATGATGTTTTGGATGATCATTACGTTACTTTTAGGTTTAGTCTTTGTTGGATTCGAAATTTATGAATTCGCACACTATGCATCAGAAGGCGTTAACCCAACAATTGGTTCTTACTGGTCTAGTTTCTTTATCCTATTAGGAACGCATGGTTGTCACGTATCGCTAGGTATCGTTTGGGCCATTTGTTTATTAATCCAAATCCAACGACGCGGATTAGACAAATATAATGCGCCAAAATTATTTATAGTAAGTTTATACTGGCACTTCTTAGATGTTGTTTGGGTTTTCATCTTTACTGCCGTATATATGATAGGGATGGTGTATAGCGGATGAGTACAATAATGAAACATACTGTAGGATTTATCGCATCTATCGTATTAACGCTTTTAGCAGTTTACGTAACACTATACACGTCATTAACATTCCACGCGAAGTTGACAATTATCTTTGGCTTTGCATTCATCCAAGCTGGACTTCAATTATTAATGTTCATGCATTTAACTGAAGGTAAAGATGGACGTTTACAAACATTCAAAGTTATCTTTGCTCTTGTAATTACACTTTGTTTCGTTGTCGGAACATATTGGGTTATGCAAGGCGGTCACTCTTCACACTTATAAACAACATTTTAATAATGTAAAGTTTAACCAGCTAACACTTTTGTTAGCTGGTTTTTATTTTCCTTCAATTTTTAAATGGTTAAGTCCCCTTCTATATCTTAAAAGACAATCATTATTATCCATTCAATTAATACATTCTTATACAATCATTTATATACATTTTTATATTGACATTTACATCAATTGTTTATATCTTTTTAACTTAACGCAAATTTATCATCCTACTACTTCAACCTTATACTTTAAACTTTTCACCTCTATAAAAAAGAAGATATAACTCGTATACTAGTCAAATAAGGTCAATGCCTTAATGCCATATACAAGTTATATCTTCTATATTAATTATTGAACAATAACACCCTTCGTATTGTAAGGTTTATTTTGTTTTAAAATATCATTATAAATATGTTTGATTCGAACTTCATTGTTTCCTTTTACATTTAATGCAAGTACAACTACATACTTATCATTATAGTAAACAGTAAAGACTTGTCCAAAGAATCCCCCGTTAAGTCTATTCAATGTTGGCTTAACATAGAAACCATATCGATATTCATCTGGATACTGTTTCGTACCAAACTCATGTAATAATGGGTTGGTTATTTTAGGACTAAATAATTTATATTGTTGCATTTGAGTAATTAATTTACCCATATCTGTTGGTGTCATATATATATTACCTGCACCATAATATTGTTCTAAAACATTAGGCTTCAAGAAAGAAAGTCCTGTACTATTATAAGAATAACCTTTTGCTAAATATTTTCTAAATGATTTTTCATCATAAAATGCTGAATGCTGAAGTTTTAGAGGATCCCCTATTTTTGTATAGTAATTCTCGGCATATGATTTGCCGGTAACTTCTTCGATAACTTTAGCTAGCACCAAATAATTCCCATCATTATACATATGCTTTTTGTATTTCTTAGGATCAATGCCACGTTTTTGAATTGCTCTCACTGCTTGATCTAAGTTCTTATAGTCTTTTGAAGATTTATATTTATATAATCCACTTTGATGCAGCATCAAGTCTTTTAAAGGAATGGGCTTAGATGTTTTAAACCATGGAATATATTTGCTTACTGGATCATTAATATTAATTTTATGTTCTTCTTCTAACTGTTTTAACAGTAATCCTGTTGAAAATTTTTGAGCTGAACCAATTAGAAACATCGTATTTGGTGTATTTTTAATTCCTTTTTCAAAATCTTGATATCCATAGCCTTTACTCATTTTCAATTTGCCATTTTCATATACCGCTACTGAACCATTAAATAATGAATTTTGTAAATACTGGTCAATCTTCTTATACTTTGGATCTTTACTATTGTATACTTCCTTTAATTTCGATGGCTCACCTTTGCCTTTATTACGATCAACCAAATATTTCGCATTATCCGATAATTTTGTTTCCTTATGTATAGGTTCTATAGAGTTCGTTTTCGTTTGTAATCGATGAAAAACTAATCCTATAGAGATAATGATGAACAAAAGCACGCATGCATGTATAACCAATTTCACTTTATTAAATTTCATTCGCTAATAGCCTCTCATTGTATTCAAATTAAATAATTAAAACAATAACCTTAACTTCGTTATAATATCACTTACAATTTTATCTGTCACCCACTTATGCGTTATGCTACTTAGTAATATTTTCTTCATATAAGTTCTTATTACAACAAATTTAATTATACCTTATCACATTGTATAAATCACTCAAATTTATATTACCCCTTTAATTTTTTTTAGACATCATACTAAAGTCGCATTATATTTTTTAAAATGCTTTTTGATTTTAACAAAACATTCAAATTACAAGGAACTTTGACATAACATTTGTATTTTTTACTATAAAGTACTACAATTTAAGGCTATAATGTATTAGTAATGAAGTTGTATAAATATCGTTCAACTAATTATATTTTAAAATTATGATTATGATTTAACAAAAATTTAATATAGGAGCATCAATCATGAATAAATTTTTAAAATACTTTTTGATCCTTCTAGCATTGGTTCTTATTGTTGTTCCAATTGTCTTCGCTACGTTACTTTTTAAAACGTCTCAAGATGCATTTGAATCTTCTCAAGATAGTAAAAATGCTAATCGTCAATCAAATTTACGAGACAATAAAGTTAATCCTGAAGAACAACCTATCTCTATTCTCTTCTTAGGTATCGATGATAATGACGGAAGAAGAAAAAAAGGCCAAGATGCTGAACACTCTAGATCAGACGCTATGATTTTAACTACTTTTAATCAATCTAAACACCAAATTCGAATGCTTAGTATTCCTCGTGATACAATCAGCTACATTCCTAAAGTCGGCTACTACGATAAAATTACCCATGCACATGCATATGGTGGTCCAATTGCAGCAATGGACTCTGTTGAAGCAACGATGAATGTTCCAGTTGATTACTATGTACGCGTTAATATGAAGGCCTTTGTAGAAGCTGTAAATGAACTTGGTGGCATATACTATGATGTACCATATGATTTAAATGAGCCAAATACAGATGATACTGGTAAGATTAAAATTAAAAAAGGGTACCAAAAATTAAATGGTGATGAGGCTTTAGCAGTTGCTAGAACTAGACATCATGATTCAGACTTGAAACGTGGACAACGTCAAATGGAATTAATTAAGATTTTATTCCAAAAAGCACAGGAAGTTGATTCTATTGATAAACTTGATAACGTGATTCAAATTGTAGGTAAAAATGCAAAGCATAATTTAACTAACTCTGAAATTAAAGCTTTAGCAAAAATGTACTTAACAAATGATGTTGAAATTAAAACTGCGCAATTAAAAGGTAAAGATGATATGTTAAATGGTATTTACTATTATCATCCAAGTGTAGACAGCATTCAAAAATATGCAAACTTACTTCGTAAAGACTTAGAATTATCACCTATTAATGATAAAAATGATTTCTTAGATCAACGTGTCATCAATCATTATGGTTCATTAATACCATTAACGCCTTTAGATAGTAGTTTATTGAGAAAAGAACAAAACGATACGACTGATAAAGATAAATCTTCGAATAATAGCGACGACAGTAATAACAGTAATAGCAACAATAGCGTCAATAATCAACAACAACCTGCTACAGATCAAAACTTAAATCAAAATCAAGGTGGCACTCAACAAACGCCACAAGCTTCAAATAACCAAAATGGTGTTGTAAACTAATATTATATGACGATTAACATTTACTATTTATGAAAGGAGCATCATACATGAGTAGAAAAACATACGAAAAGATTGCAAATATAAATGGGATGTTTAATATGTTAGAACAACAAATTATTCATAGCCAAGATATGGCTCATTTTAGAAGTGAATTTTTTTACGTCAATCATGAGCATCGAGAAAACTATGAAGCACTCCTAATTTATTACAAAAATAGTATCGAGAATCCTATTGTAGATGGTGCATGTTATATTTTAGCCCTACCTGAAATTTTCAATAGTGTTGATGTTTTCGAATCAGAGTTACCATTTTCATGGGTATATGATGAAAATGGCATTACTGAAACAATGAAATCACTTAGTATTCCATTACAATATTTAGTCGCAGCAGCTTTAGAAGTGACAGATGTAAATATCTTTAAACCTTCTGGGTTTACAATGGGGATGAATAATTGGAATATTGCTCAAATGCGAATCTTTTGGCAATATACAGCAATTATTAGAAAAGAAGCATTATAACAAATACACTCTATCTAGCTATAAAGATGGTTCCTATGAATCATTTTTATAGCATTTTTTATGTCTAATTATTTTTGTGAAAAATAACAATCGTTATTCTATGTTATTATTAGTAAATTAAATATAAATGATTTTGTTGGGATATGGAGGGATTTTATGTTTTTAAAAGTAAACAATCAAAAGATGTTAGAAGATTGCTTCTATATAAGAAAGAAAGTGTTTGTAGAAGAACAAGGCGTCCCAGAGGAAAGTGAAATTGATGAATATGAATCTGAATCTATTCACCTGATTGGGTATGACAATGGGCAGCCAGTTGCCACTGCTCGAATACGCCCTATTAATGAAACAACTGTCAAAATAGAACGAGTAGCTGTGATGAAATCACATCGCGGACAAGGCATGGGTAGAATGCTTATGCAAGCTGTAGAGTCATTAGCTATAGATGAAGGTTTTTACGTAGCTACCATGAATGCCCAATGTCATGCAATTCCATTCTATGAAAGTTTAAATTTTAAAATGAGAGGTAATATATTTCTTGAGGAAGGCATCGAGCATATTGAAATGACAAAAAAGTTGACCTCGCTTAATTAAAAAAAGTTGTATCTATTATAGAAACATTTGTAATAAACCAATTCTTAAATTGACATCAATTCTATTTGATTTGTCACGTCACCATTGAGATTCAAAATTTTTTTCATTTTTTTACAGTGAAAATATAAATTAAGAGTATATTACAAATTGGTTAAATACGCACAGGTGTATAAAACAGGTACTATAATGAGATTAATAATTAATAAATGTTAGGAGTAATAAATAGAATGGCGAAAAAATTTAATTACAAACTACCATCAATGGTTGCATTAACGCTTGTAGGTTCAGCAGTCACTGCACATCAAGTTCAAGCAGCTGAGACGACACAAGATCAAACTACTAATAAAAACGTTTTAGATAGTAATAAAGTTAAAGCAACTACTGAACAAGCAAAAGCTGAGGTAAAAAATCCAACGCAAAACATTTCTGGCACTCAAGTATATCAAGACCCTGCTATTGTCCAACCAAAAGCAGCGAATAAAACAGGCAATGCTCAAGTAAATCAAAAGGTTGATACTACACAAGTAAATGGTGACACTCGTGAGACTCAATCAACTACATCAAATAATGCGAAACCTGTTACAAAAACAACTAACACAACAGCATCTAAAACGAACAATAATGTTACAAGTGCTGGATATAGTTTAGTTGATGATGAAGATGATAATTCAGAAAATCAAATAAATCCAGAATTAATTAAATCAGCTGCTAAACCTGCTGCTCTTGAAACGCAATATAAAGCCGCAGCACCAAAAGCAACACCTGTTGCACCTAAAGCTAAAACTGAAGCTACACCAAAAGTAACTACTTTTAGTGCTTCAGCACAACCAAGATCAGTCGCTGCAGCACCAAAAACGAGTTTGCCAAAATATAAACCGCAAGTAAACTCATCAATTAACGATTACATTCGTAAAAATAATTTAAAAGCACCTAAGATTGAAGAAGATTATACATCTTACTTCCCTAAATACGCATACCGTAACGGCGTAGGTCGTCCTGAAGGAATCGTAGTTCATGATACAGCTAATGATCGTTCGACGATAAATGGCGAAATTAGTTATATGAAAAACAATTATCAAAATGCTTTCGTTCATGCGTTTGTTGATGGGGATCGTATAATTGAAACAGCACCAACGGATTACTTATCATGGGGTGTAGGTGCAGTCGGTAACCCTAGATTCATCAATGTTGAAATCGTACACACACACGATTATGCTTCATTTGCACGTTCAATGAATAACTATGCTGACTATGCAGCTACACAATTACAATATTATGGTTTAAAACCAGACAGTGCTGAGTATGATGGAAATGGTACAGTATGGACTCACTACGCTGTAAGTAAATATTTAGGTGGTACGGACCATGCCGATCCACATGGATATTTAAGAAGTCATAATTATAGTTATGATCAATTATATGACTTAATTAATGAAAAATATTTAATAAAAATGGGTAAAGTGGCGCCATGGGGTACGCAATCTACAACTACCCCTACTACACCATCAAAACCAACAACACCGTCGAAACCATCAACACCATCAACTGGTAAATTAACAGTTGATGCTAATAATGGTGTCGCACAAATCAAACCAACAAATAGTGGTTTATATACTACTGTTTACGACAAAACTGGTAAGGCAACTAATGAAGTTCAAAAAACATTTGCTGTATCTAAAACAGCTACATTAGGTAATCAAAAATTCTATCTCGTTCAAGATTACAATTCTGGTAATAAATTTGGTTGGGTTAAAGAAGGCGATGTGGTTTACAACACAGCTAAATCACCTGTAAATGTAAATCAATCATATTCAATCAAACCTGGTACGAAACTTTATACAGTACCTTGGGGTACATCTAAACAAGTTGCTGGTAGCGTGTCTGGCTCTGGAAACCAAACATTTAAGGCTTCAAAGCAACAACAAATTGATAAATCAATTTATTTATATGGCTCTGTGAATGGTAAATCTGGTTGGGTAAGTAAAGCATATTTAGTTGATACTGCTAAACCTACACCTGCACCAACACCTAAGCCATCAACGCCGACAACAAATAATAAATTAACAGTCTCAGCATTAAATGGTGTTGCTCAAATTAATGCTAAAAACAATGGTTTATTCACTACAGTTTATGACAAAACTGGTAAGCCAACGAAAGAAGTTCAAAAAACATTTTCTGTAACAAAAGAAGCAAGTCTAGGTGGAAACAAATTCTACCTAGTTAAAGATTACAATAGTCCAACTTTAATTGGTTGGGTTAAACAAGGTGACGTTATTTATAACAATGCAAAATCACCTGTAAATGTAATGCAAACATATACAGTAAAACCAGGCACTAAATTATATTCAGTACCTTGGGGTACTTATAAACAAGAAGCTGGTGCGGTTTCTGGCACAGGTAACCAAACTTTTAAAGCGACTAAGCAACAACAAATTGATAAATCTATCTATTTATATGGAACTGTAAATGGTAAATCCGGATGGATTAGTAAAGCATATTTAGCTGTACCTGCTGCACCTAAAAAAGCTGTAGAACAACCAAAAACAGCTGTAAAAGCTTATGCTGTTACTAAACCACAAACGACTCAAACAGTTAGCAAAATTGCTCAAGTTAAACCAAACAACACTGGTATTCGTGCTTCTGTTTATGAAAAAACAGCGAAAAACGGCGCAAAATATGCGGATCGTACATTCTATGTAACAAAAGAACGTGCACATGGTAATGAAACATATGTATTATTAAATAATACAAGTCATAATATTCCATTAGGTTGGTTCAATGTTAAAGACTTAAATGTTCAAAACTTAGGCAAAGAAGTTAAAACGACTCAAAAATATACTGTTAATAAATCAAATAACGGCTTATCAATGGTTCCTTGGGGTACTAAAAACCAAGTCATTTTAACAGGCAATAACATTGCTCAAGGTACATTTAATGCAGCGAAACAAGTATCTGTAGGCAAAGATATTTATTTATACGGTACTATTAATAACCGCACTGGTTGGGTAAATGCAAAAGATTTAACTGCACCAACTGCTGTTAAACCAACTACATCAGCTGCCAAAGATTATAACTACACTTATGTAATTAAAAATGGTAATGGTTATTACTATGTAACACCAAATTCTGATACAGCTAAATACTCATTAAAAGCATTTAATGAACAACCATTCTCAGTTGTTAAAGAACAAGTCATTAATGGACAAACTTGGTACTATGGTAAATTATCTAACGGTAAATTAGCATGGATTAAATCGACTGATTTAGCTAAAGAATTAATTAAGTATAATCAAACAGGTATGACATTAAACCAAGTTGCTCAAATTCAAGCTGGTTTACAATATAAACCACAAGTACAACGTGTACCAGGTAAGTGGACAGATGCTAACTTTAATGATGTTAAGCATGCAATGGATACGAAGCGTTTAGCTCAAGATCCAGCATTAAAATATCAATTCTTACGCTTAGACCAACCACAAAATATTTCTATTGATAAAATTAATCAATTCTTAAAAGGTAAAGGTGTATTAGAAAACCAAGGTGCTGCATTTAACAAAGCTGCTCAAATGTATGGCATTAATGAAGTTTATCTTATCTCACATGCCCTATTAGAAACAGGTAACGGTACTTCTCAATTAGCAAAAGGTGCAGATGTAGTGAACAACAAAGTTGTAACTAACTCTAACACGAAATACCATAACGTATTTGGTATTGCTGCATATGATAACGATCCTTTACGTGAAGGTATTAAATATGCTAAACAAGCTGGTTGGGACACAGTTTCAAAAGCCATCGTTGGTGGTGCTAAATTCATCGGCAACTCATATGTAAAAGCTGGTCAAAATACGCTTTACAAAATGAGATGGAATCCTGCACATCCAGGAACACACCAATATGCTACAGATGTAGATTGGGCTAACATCAATGCTAAAATCATCAAAGGCTACTATGATAAAATGGGCGAAGTCGGCAAATACTTCGACATCCCACAATATAAATAAGCAACATGAACATAGGATCAAAAGTCATCCCCCCACTATCAATCATGGGGGATGACCTTTGATCCCTTTTTTATACATACACAAGCAAAAATAGCGGTGATTGTTTACCATCAATTTTAACAATCACCGCTACTTTTGCTTGTAATTCATGATTCAATTTTTGTTGTGTGCACAATGACACTAAATTATGTGTTTGCTATTGTCGTGTTACAACGATATGCGTCGTTGATTTAACTTATCAAGTAATTGATTTAAATTATCTAATTCGACTTCCGATAAACATTGACATCTTGCTTCAATCAATTCGCAACGTGCATTATTTATTTGTGAAATTAATGTACGTGCTTGATCAGTCAAAATTAATTCTTTACATCTTAAATCTTCGCTAGATTGTTGACTTGTGATGTACCCTTTCAAAACTAATTTCTTAATCCACCTTGAAACTATAGATTGTTCCCTGCTAATCTTCATCGTCAAATCATACTGTGATAAGCGATCGTAATTAAATAAAATACGGAGAAGTTCTAGCTGTTCAGATGTGATATCCGTGCGTTGTCCAAATCTTCTATTCACTAAGTTTAAGTCATTGTTAGTCAGTGTAATAAGTTTTTCAAGTTGTTTATACATGTTGTTCTACTCCACTACATATTATTTATAATATTATATGCTTTTTTTATAATTTTTACAATACTATTCGACACAATAGACAAATTTGTTGCATAACTAATACAAAATATAATAAATTAGTAAGAGTCTTATAGACATAAAGGAGATAAAATATGACTTCATTAAAAGAGAGAGATTATTTTTTTGACAACGCAAGAGCAATTTTAATATTATTAGTCGTATTTGGACATATGTTACAACCCTACACTAGTGGCGATAAATATTTATCAGCATTATACCTAGTTATTTATAGTTTCCATATGCCAACATTTTTGTTTATATCTGGTTATTTCGCGAAAAATATTGATAAACCATACTATTTAGAAAAAATTTCAAAACGTTTGATAGTACCTTATATGATATTTTTTGCATTCTTTTCAATATATTATTTCTTAACAGGTAAAAGTGACGAATTACAACTTGATCCTTTTAACCCAGTATTTGCGTTATGGTTTTTGATCACGCTATTTTTCTTTCATGTCATTTTAGTAATAGTTAGAAGATTTAATCCATATAAAGTGCTATCAGTTTCAATTATTATATCTATTGGAGCAGGTTTTTCAGGAAACATCGATAGCTACTTAAGCATTTCAAGGACAATCGTATTTTTCCCAATATTTTACCTAGGTTACATTTTCACCAAAAAACATACGGCTATTTTTAAAAATAAAAAACTAATACCAGTATCTATCATTACGTTTATTTTGTTTTTTATCATTTACGTGATTCATCCTATCAATGCAGATTGGTTATTAGGAAGTTCACCATATACTTCACTTGAAAATGAAGGACAGAGTGTATTCAGTCCTTTTAAACGACTTATATTATATGGAATTATATTAATCGCAATGACTGCGTTTCTAAATTTAATATCAACAAAGAAAAAATTATATACTTATATTGGTAGTCGTACGCTATACGTATATTTATTACATGGTTTAATTATTGGCATTGTTAGAGGATTTGAATGGTACCCATTCGATAATCCTATATCATTAATGACGTATCTTTATTTAATAAGTATATCTGTAATCATCGTATATGTATTATCTACAAACTTTGTTTGTAAATGGACAAATCCAATAATTAATTTACAAAGACCATCACAGTTTAAAGACTCATAATTATATAATGTCTAAGTACATTAACTGTAACCACTTTATTCATTTTGAAAAGTAGTTACTACAGTGTATTTAGACATTTTTCGTTTTTCAAATAAAGCTTAAGTAATTTACCCTTTTTTGCTTTAAAAGTATGTTATGATATTATTAATTTCTAAATTTTTAGACAATATTTGATTTATATTTGAGGTGTCACAAATGAAACTTTCTTTAAATTCTAATTCTAAATATTTAAGAGCCCCAAGTATTCGCCAATTTTCAAACCGCATGAAAGGTCTTGATGATTGTGTTAATTTAACAATTGGGCAACCTGACTTTCCTATGCCAGACGTAGTGAAACGTGCATATATCGATGCCATAAACAATAATCAAACTTCATACTCTCACAATAAAGGGTTATTAGAAACTCGCGAAGCAATTAGTCAATACTTCAAAAATCGTTATCATTTTTACTATGATCCTGAAGAAATTATTGTGACAAATGGAGCTAGTGAAGCAATAGACACAACGTTACGTTCTATCATAGAGCCTGGAGATGAAATTATAATACCGGGACCAATTTATGCAGGCTACATACCACTCATCGAAGTACTAGGTGGTAAACCAATTTATATTGATACAACAGCAACACAATTCAAAATTACACCTGATGCGTTAGAAAGTCATATTTCTCCAAAGACAAAAGCTGTCTTGTTAAATTATCCGACTAATCCAACTGGCGTAGTTTTAAAAAGAAATGAAGTTTTAAATATCGTAAATGTATTAAAAAAATATCCGATATTTATTATTAGCGATGAGATTTATGCTGAAAATACATTTAGTGGTAAACATGTATCTTTCGCTGAATTTGAAGACATTCGTGATCAATTAATATTAATTGGTGGTTTAAGTAAATCACACTCAGCAACTGGAATAAGAATTGGTTTTCTATTAGGACCTCAATATCTCATTGAAAAATTAACATTTATGCATGCGTATAATTGTATTTGTGCCAATGTTCCAGCTCAAATAGCATGTATAACAGCACTTAACGAAGGATTAGAAGCTCCTAAATATATGAACGAAGCTTATGTAGAACGAAGAAATTATTTAGTATCTGAATTAACTAAATTAGGTTTTGAGATTACCGCTCAACCTGAAGGCGCGTTTTATATTTTCCCAAGTATTAAACATATCACCGATGACGATTTCGAATTTTGTGTCGATTTACTTGAATCAACACATTTAGCAATCGTTCCAGGCTCATCCTTTACAGAATTCGGTAAAGGATTTGTAAGGATTTCCTATGCTTATGAAATGGATGTTTTAAAAGAAGGTATGAAGAGACTTGCTAAATATTTAAATACTAAATAAAAATAATATGTTGAACTGGACGTCGTGAACTAAATTCATAGTACGTTCAGTTTTTTATTTTCTATAAGTTTTAAATAATACTCTATAGAGACTGTAAATACTACCGAGTTACATTCCTCTCCTTTAAACACCTCACTCAAAATGATTCTATCAAAAGGTTTTAATATGCTAACTTATAATTGTTCTTCGAAACTTAAGCACTCAAATAATATATCACCATTCATATAAATCTACCTTTGGCTAAACAATTATTATTCAAAAGTTACTATTTATTATTATAATCAAATACTTTCCCTTAGTCCTCAATTGCTTACCTATTTATTCTTTTAGATAAATGCAAACAATTGACAACCTTATCAATTTAACACAATCGAATAAAGTATAATACAATTCAATTTTAATTCCCTTAATGTTTTTGTAAACTCTAATCTTTACAAAAACTTTTTAATTTATTTATATATTCTTATTGACTTAAAAAATTTTAGTGTTATATTTAACTTGTAAATAAATTTTTTGGAGGTTTTTAGATGAAAGGTAAATTTTTAAAAGTTAGTTCTTTATTCGTTGCAACTTTGACAACAGCGACACTTGTGAGTTCTCCAGCAGCAAATGCGTTATCTTCAAAAGCTATGGACAATCATCCACAACAAACGCAGACAGACAAACAGCAAACACCTAAGATTCAAAAAGGCGGTAACCTTAAACCATTAGAACAACGTGAACGCGCTAATGTTATATTACCAAATAACGATCGTCACCAAATCACAGATACAACGAATGGTCATTATGCACCTGTTACTTATATTCAAGTTGAAGCACCTACTGGTACATTTATTGCTTCCGGTGTAGTTGTAGGTAAAGATACACTTTTAACAAATAAACACGTCGTAGATGCTACGCACGGTGATCCTCATGCTTTAAAAGCATTCCCTTCTGCAATTAACCAAGACAATTATCCAAATGGTGGTTTCACTGCTGAACAAATCACTAAATATTCAGGCGAAGGTGATTTAGCAATCGTTAAATTCTCCCCTAATGAGCAAAACAAACATATAGGCGAAGTAGTTAAACCAGCAACAATGAGTAATAATGATGAAACACAAGTTAACCAAAATATTACTGTAACAGGATATCCTGGTGATAAACCTGTAGCAACAATGTGGGAAAGTAAAGGAAAAATCACTTACCTCAAAGGCGAAGCTATGCAATATGATTTAAGTACAACTGGTGGTAACTCAGGTTCACCTGTATTTAATGAAAAAAATGAAGTAATCGGAATTCATTGGGGCGGTGTACCAAATGAATTTAATGGTGCGGTATTTATTAATGAAAATGTACGCAACTTCTTAAAACAAAATATTGAAGATATCCATTTTGCCAACGATGACCAACCTAATAACCCAGATAATCCTGATAACCCTAACAACCCAGATGAACCAAATAACCCAGACAATCCTAATAATCCGGACAATCCTAATAATCCGGACAATCCTAATAATCCGGACAATCCTAATAACCCTGACAACCCTAATAACCCTGATAATCCAGACAATGGCGATAACAATAATTCAGACAATCCAGATGCAGCTTAATTAACAATTAAGTTCGTCTAGATAAAATATAAGCAAAGTCTTAGCAACGCAAAATATTTTGATTTAAATGGAGGGTATTATATGAATAGTTCATATAAATCTAGAGTATTCAATATTATAAGCATCATAATGGTTTCAATGCTTATTTTATCACTAGGCGCATTTGCTAATAACAATAAAGCCAAAGCCGATTCACACTCTAAACAGCTAGAAATTAATGTTAAGAGTGACAAAGTACCTCAAAAAGTAAAAGATCTAGCACAACAACAATTTGCTGGTTATGCTAAAGCATTAGATAAACAAAGTAATGCAAAAACTGGTAAATATGAACTTGGCGAAGCTTTTAAAATTTATAAATTTAATGGTGAAGAAGATAATAGTTACTATTATCCAGTTATAAAAGACGGTAAAATTGTTTATACTTTAACACTTAGCCCTAAAAATAAAGATGATTTAAACAAATCAAAAGAAGACATGAATTACAGTGTTAAAATTTCAAACTTCATCGCTAAAGATTTAGACCAAATTAAAGATAAAAATTCAAATATCACTGTTCTTACTGATGAAAAAGGGTTTTATTTTGAAGAAGATGGCAAAGTTAGATTAGTAAAAGCTACGCCACTACCTGGTAATGTAAAAGAAAAAGAAAGTGCTAAAACAGTTTCAGCAAAATTGAAACAAGAGTTAAAAAATACAGTAACACCTACTAAAGTTGAAGAAAACGAAGCGATACAAGAAGATCAAGTTCAATATGAAAATACATTAAAAAACTTCAAAATTAGAGAACAACAATTCGATAACTCATGGTGTGCAGGTTTCAGTATGGCAGCATTATTAAATGCAACTAAAAATACAGACACTTATAATGCACATGATATTATGCGTACATTATACCCAGAAGTAAGTGAACAAGACCTTCCTAATTGCTCAACATTCCCTAATCAAATGATTGAATACGGTAAATCACAAGGCAGAGATATTCATTATCAAGAAGGCGTACCATCATATGAACAAGTTGATCAACTTACAAAAGATAATGTAGGAATTATGATCCTTGCACAAAGTGTATCTCAAAACCCTAATGACCCACATTTAGGACATGCGCTAGCAGTTGTTGGTAATGCTAAAATTAATGACCAAGAAAAACTTATTTACTGGAATCCTTGGGATACAGAATTATCAATCCAAGATGCAGATTCAAGCCTATTACATTTATCATTCAATCGTGATTATAACTGGTATGGTTCAATGATAGGTTACTAAAAAGTAATATAGATATTGATTAAAGGCAGGTAAAACTATGTATCAACTACAATTTATAAATTTAGTTTACGACACAACCAAACTCACACATCTAGAACAAACCAATATCAATTTATTCATTGGTAATTGGAGTAATCATCAATTACAAAAATCAATTTGTATACGTCATGGCGATGATACAAGTCACAATCAATATCATATTCTTTTTATAGATACGGCACATCAACGCATTAAATTTTCATCTATTGATAATGAAGAAATCATTTATATTCTTGATTATGATGATACACAGCATATCCTCATGCAAACGTCATCCAAACAAGGTATTGGCACTTCGCGACCAATCGTTTATGAGCGCTTAGTATAACTAATTTAAATGATTTCACTTCATAAAGCGGGTTGGCGAGAATTCAATTTCTCACCAGCTCGTTTTTTCATTGTAATAATAATCTTTAACATTTATTCTTTCTCTATTAATTTACTCAAACTACCTTATCTTTATGATAATTAATTAAAATTCCCTTTTAAATTCTTATAAAATAAAAAAGCCACCTATCGTCGCTAATAAACGACGCAAGTGACTTAATATCATATTCAAAATAACTTATGGGAATTTAGGGAATTGATCGAAGTCAGGATCACGTTTTTCTTTAAACGCATCACGGCCTTCTTTCGCTTCATCAGTTGTGTAATAAAGCAATGTTGCATCCCCAGCCATTTGTTGTAAACCAGCTAAACCATCTGTGTCAGCATTCATAGCTGCTTTAAGGAATCGTAAAGCTGTTGGTGAGTGTTTCATAATCTCTTTACACCATTGCACAGTTTCATCTTCAACTTTCTCTAAAGGTACCACTGTATTTACTAGACCCATATCTAAAGCTTCTTGTGCATTGTATTGACGACATAAGTACCAAATTTCACGTGCTTTCTTATGTCCAACGATACGTGCTAAATATCCTGAACCATAACCCGCATCAAATGAACCTACTTTAGGACCAGTTTGTCCAAAAATAGCATTATCAGCAGCAATCGTTAAGTCACAAACAACATTTAGTACATTACCGCCACCTACAGCATAACCTTTTACCATCGCGATAACCGGTTTTGGAATAATACGAATTAAACGTTGTAAATCTAATACATTTAAGCGAGGGATTTGGTCTTCACCTACATAACCACCATGTCCACGTTTCTTCTGGTCACCACCAGAACAGAATGCTAAATCACCTTCACCAGTTAATACGATAACTGAAACGTTTTGATCATCACGTGCACGTGAAAATGCGTCAATCATTTCAGCAACTGTTTTAGGTGTAAACGCATTGCGTACTTCAGGGCGATTTATTGTTACCTTAGCAATCCCTTCGTAAAATTCATATTTGATTTCATCATATTCTCTAAGTGTTTCCCATTGTCTGTTAGTCATTTTGCTCCTCCTTTAAAAATCCTAATATCATTGTATCAAATTCATCACTATCTTCCACATGAATTGTATGACCTGTATCAGAAATTAATTTACATTTACTATTAGGAATTAAATTTGCCATTTTTTTCGCAATCTGTACAAATTTTTCATCACATTCTCCAGCTAATATTAATGTTGGTACTTTAATTTCTTTCAGGCGCGGCCATAAGTTTGGCATTTGACCTGTACCATAATCTCTTAATGCTTTGGCCATTTTATGTGGCGATTGAGACAATCGTTGTTGTCTTATTTGATGTTGTATTTCAACTGGTAATTCTAGTTGCGATTGAAATAATGGCAACTTTTCCCAATCATTAACAAATAATTCAATACCTGCTATGTCTAATACTTTAGCACGTGCATCATCAACAAGACGGCGTTCCAATTGATTTGCTTCTTCTTTAATACCTGGTGACGTACTTTCTAATATCAAATTAGATATAGGGATGTGACCATTAATTGCATAATATAACGCAACACGCCCACCCATTGAATATCCAAACAATGTTATTGATTTATCTTTATATTTATCTAAAATTCGGTCTAACAACGTCGTAATATAATCAAAATTCCACGTTTCATCCATTGAAGACTGATCTTCGCCATGTCCTGGTAAGTCTATAGTGATGACATGACAGATATCAGTATATTTATCGATGTGATTATGATAAGTACGACTGTCGCTAAGAAAACCATGCAGTAATACTAAAACTTGATTGGTCTCAACGTTTGCTTCATAGTAATTATAATGTGTCATGAATCATTTCACTCAATTTCTGATATAAAATTTGATGCTGTTTAAAGTTATCTTCGCGATTCGTTATCAATTCATAAATCGTCGAAGTTTCAGATAACAATGTGGCATTTTTAAATTCTGAAACACTGTTAAAACGTTTAAAATCGAATTGATATAACTTAGCTGTATACTCAAAATCCAATCCCGTCGGTGTGCCAAACAACCGTTCAAAATAGTCAGTTGCACTTTCTTTTTGTGGTAAATATGAAAAAATACCGCCACCATCGTTGTTCAATAATACAATATTCATCTGAATATTATTTAATTTTGACATTAATAGTCCATTCATATCATGATAAAATGATAAATCACCTATCAATAATGTTATTCGTTTATGCACAGCCATACCCAGTGCAGTTGAAACGATACCATCAATACCATTCGCACCACGATTCGCATAGACATCTATATTTTTATTCAATAACAAGTTATCTACATCTCTGATAGGCATACTATTACTAATAAATAATGCATCTTTTTCAGATGTTTTCTTAATCAATTCACCAACGAATGCACTCTCATCTGTAGCTTGTTCCAAATAACATTTAATTTCTTTACGCCCTTTTTTCTCTAAGCGTTGCCATTTTTCTAACCAACTTACTCGATTGATGGTCGTGTCTTCCATTAATGACCTAAAGAAATCATTCGCAGAAATCTCATATGAAATATCTGGGGCTATCGGAAAGACATCAATCTTATCATTGTTTTGCACTAATATTTGAAATGCATCAGTTTTCTTTAACCATTGATTCAACTTTTTAGAAATCACTGGTTTTCCAACACGAATTACGAAATCCACATTTAAGTCTAAGCCGCTTCTAAACAGCAAATCATATGTACAGATAACATTCGGATGATCAAATTTTCTTAAATGACTTAAAGGATCAGCTAAAATAGGCAAATCATATATCGTTGAATACGTCAGTATTTGATCAACTTCTTGGTGCTGCATATCCCCTACAATAATTAAACCTTTTTTCTTATTTAAAATGTGTCTTAATGCCGATGCATCTATACTTTTTTGATAGTGCGGTAAAATCTTCATCTCAGAAGTTAACAATTCTGTTGCATTCAAATCAGGTGTTAACGGATCTCTAAATGGCAAGTTAAAATGAATTGGCCCTTTATGTGGTCCATATAAATATTGACTAGCAATTTGCATTTGATAATAAATTGCATCAATGGTCTCTTTACTATCATCTGCAATAGGCATATCGAACTCATAACTTACATAATTATTAAACATATTTACTTGATTAATCGCTTGTGGTGCGCCTACACTTCTTAATTCATGCGGACGGTCACTTGTTAAAACGATTAAAGGAATTCTACTAATTTGGCTTTCAGCAATTGCAGGCGTATAATTCGCTGCTGCTGTACCTGACGTACATAATATAGCGACAGGTCTTTCACTGCCTTTAATTAATCCTACCGCAAAAAAAGCTGCACTTCGCTCATCGGGGTGTATCCATGTTTTAATATTTGGATGTGCTTCAAATGCAAGTGCAAGTGGCGTTGAGCGTGATCCCGGACTGATAACTACTTCCCTTACGCCGTACGCATATAACTCAGATGCAAATGTAAAAACTTGCTTCGTTAAAGCTGCTTTATGATTTCCCATTCATATCGACTCCTAATGCATTCATCATAGGTGTGAACTTAAGGTTCGTTTCTGCCAATTCACTATCTGGATCAGAATCTTTAACAATGCCACACCCTGCAAATAATGTTGCTTGTGCTTTCTTAATCAGCATTGACCGAATTGCAACAATAAATTCACAATCATCGTATATATCTATATAGCCAACCGGTGCACCATATAATCCTCGCGTACCAAATTCTTTCTGCTCAATAAAATCCATTGCAAATTCTTTTGGATAGCCACCTAAAGCAGGTGTTGGATGTAAATGATCAATTAAACTAATATACGAATCATCCTTCAGTGGCGCCTTTATTTCAGTGTATAAGTGATATAAATGATCATTTTTTAGAATTTTAGGCGTCTTATCATAATGTAATTCAGTGATATAAGGTTTAATATCATGTAAAATACTGTCAACAACAAATCGATGTTCAATTAAGTTTTTATTATCTTTTAAAAATGCGTCAACATTTTTTGTATCTTCGTCCTCATCTTGTGAACGTTTAATTGTACCTGCTACAGCTTTAGTCGATAGTATTTTATTATTGACCTTTATTAATTGTTCAGGTGTTTGTGAAAAGAATATAGAATCTTGTGATTCTAACAAGAATATATAACTGTTTTTTTCTTTAGAATATGCTTGCTTTAGAATATATGGAATACTGATATCTTTATCGAACTTTATTAACCGTCTACGTGCTAGTACAATTTTTTCTTCATTATTAATAGATTCTATAGCTTCTACTACAAGTTGACGCCAATCATCTTTATAAATATCTTCATTTCTAGTAATTTCCCCAATTTGCTCGTCCACATCTATGTCCGATATATTGTTGAACAAATCCATTAAATCGTTCAATGCCTCAACAGTAAAACTTTCCCTTTTAACTGTATAAGTTAAAAATGTCCCATTATTATCAGTTGAAATTAAAACTTCAGGTAATACAAAATGATTTAGTCCAAACTCTCGCCATTCATCATCTGATTTATGACTTGAAAATTGAAACCCTCCAACAACTCGAAGATGATGTTTCTCAGATTGCGGATGTATAAATGTGATGTTATGTTTTAATTTTTCCCAGTCTTTAAAAATAGATTGTTTATTTTTAGAATTATTTTTGAATAATTGAATTGCTTTGTAGCCAAAATATGACGTTCGATTATCATTCAAACGCATATAAAAGCGATCTCCTGCCTCATTGTCAGTGAGATGAAATAATGTGCTCGGGTCTAGTGACTGTGATAATTTCACTTCAACTGAAACCCATTCCTTTGAGCTGTCATATATCTCTTTGACAATATCGTCCTCTAATACGCCCGTAGCCATCCATTTCACTTCTTTCTTCGTCTTTTTTCACTCATTATTATATTGTATCATTTTTGGATAATTGTGTTACAAGAATTGCTTAAACTTATCTTGCAATTTTTCACGTCAATTGACCTTTATGCTACTTTCTATTAAAATATCTTTGTTATAAAAAATATGATTTAAAGAGGTTTTGTATTCAATGAGTAATCAATATCAGCAATATTCTACAGTTAAGAAATATTGGCATTTAATGCGTCCTCATACATTAACTGCTTCCGTAGTACCCGTTTTAGTTGGTACAGCAGCATCTAAAATATATTTTCTTGGTAGCGAAGATCATATTAAAATCAGCCTATTCATTGCCATGTTACTAGCATGCTTACTTATTCAAGCAGCAACTAATATGTTTAACGAATACTATGATTATAAAAAAGGCCTTGATGATCATGAATCTGTAGGCATTGGTGGTGCAATTGTACGCAACGGTATGAGCCCAGAGCTTGTGCTACGATTAGCCATTGCATTTTACATCTTAGCAGCAATATTAGGTTTGTTTTTAGCTGCTAACTCTTCATTTTGGTTATTACCAGTTGGATTAGTATGTATGGCTGTTGGTTACCTATATACAGGTGGCCCTTTCCCTATTTCATGGACGCCTTTCGGTGAATTATTCTCAGGCGTATTTATGGGTATGTTTATTATCGTTATTGCATTCTTTATTCAAACTGGCAATATTCAAAGCTATGTAATTTGGTTAAGTGTACCTATAGTAATCACTATCGGTTTAATTAATATGGCTAACAATATTCGCGACCGTGTCAAAGATAAAGCAAGTGGTCGTAAAACTTTACCCATTCTATTAGGTAAAAATGCTTCTTTAACATTTATGGCAATCATGTACTTTATCGCTTATGCCTTTATTGTACTTACGATCATTATTAAACCTGGTGGCTCATTATTTTACTTACTTGCGTTGTTATCATTCCCAATGCCTGTTAAAGTTATCAGACGTTTCAAGAAGAATGATACACCGCCTACAATGATGCCAGCAATGGCTGCTGCTGGTAAAACAAATACATTTTTCGGTTTATTATATGCATTAGGTATTTATATTAGCGCATTATTTGCAGGCATTTAATATAAAATGATACTACTCGGCAATCGACTTACTTCGAACTGTCGAGTTTTTTTATTTAACAATTAAATGATGATACATGTGCTTGTATAATTCAATCTGTCCATCAGATATAAAACCTACTTTTTGATATAACTTTAATGCTGCTTCATTATTAATATCGCAATTCAAACTCCATTTAACATGTGTATTTGATTCAAGTAATGACGTTAATAACTTTGTCGCAATGCCTCTACCTCTATATGCTGCAAATGTCGCAATTGTTTCTATATAATACTCATCGTCTTTAGCTTCTTTTACAGGTAATGGCGTGCCATATTGTTTTATTTCTTCTGGTAAGTCAAGTAGTGCCCATGCTTTTTCATATTTCAATTCATTTTCACCGCTATAGCTAATAATACAACCTGCTACTTTATTTTCTACTTCATAAACTAAAATATGCTGATAAAAAGTTCGATATGTTGCATCAACACAGCTTTTTTCAATTGCATCTAATACCATGTCTTTAGGTAGATGCTTTACCAATTCTAATTCCATATCATCCCAAACCATATAAACTAACTTCGCAATATCAAATCGGTCCTCTGGACGTGCTTGACGTATCACTATGTCATCATTCCCTTTTACGTTATTAACATTTATTATATAGAAATTCTAGCTTATTTTAAAAAGATATACTTATAATTTTAGAAAGTTTGAAAATTCTAAAGTTAGAAATATTGGTTTTCACAACGAATTTAAGTAGAATTATAGTTAAGGAGGATTTACAAATGAAAGTCAATAAAGCCATTTATGTTATTGTTGCATTATTTCTTGGAGGTTTAGGTATTCATAAATTTTATGCTGATAAATTTGGACAAGGTCTTTTTCACTTATTATTTTTCTGGACAGGTATCCCTACCATCATCTCAATAATACATGCCATTTTTGTCATTTTTACTAAAAAAGCAGACAGAGACGGTTATATTATATTCCCTAAAAATTAAATTGTGACAATGACGTTTAAAAAGCATATATGAATGGGTATATAGTTCATAAGATAAAGAGAAATGAGGTATGTAACGATGCGTCAATTCATTAAAAGAATTGTTAAAACAATCCTTGTCGGTTATGTATTAAAATTTATTCGAAATAAACTTTCAGGTAAATCATCACATTCAACAAATAACAAACATAATTAAAAATACAGCGCCACTCTTATATGATTTCCGAGTGGCGCTGTATTTTTATTTTGCTTTTTCTGCAATTTTCTCTAAATCTTCTGCCATACTTTCACTTGCGATAATACCTCTTGATTGCAACCACTTATTTCGGTCAACGTCATAAACTTTATTATCTTTCACAGCTTTTAATGATTTCCAAACTGCAGGATCAATGAATTTCGTTCTATTTTTATCTGTTTTTCCATTCGTAGCTAAAATCATAACTTTTGGATTGATATTGGCAAGCTCTTCATTATTTAAATATATATAAGGGCCACCCTTGCGTTCACCAACATGCGCAGTTTTGTCTTTTGTGACTTCAGGTTGAATACCCATTTTAATTAAGAATTGTCCCATAAATGTATCTTCATTATTAATAAACATACCTGCTCTTGAGATACCGAATGCAAATGCAGATTTTAACGTACTCTGTTCAATTTTCTTTCTAATCTCCGCTTATTTTATCATGCTTTTCCAGACGCTTCTCGCCTTCTTTCTCTTTGCCTACTGCTTTAGCGACTGTTTTAAATGCTTCAATATTTGCATTATAATCTCCCGTACCGCTAACTAACATGATTGTCGGCGCAATTTTGCTCAATTCTGATTTGATTTTCTTATGTCTGCTAACATCTGCAATGATCAAATCCGGTTTTAATTTACTTATTACTTCCATATTCGGTTGCGGTCTAGATCCAACCGATTCATATGCTCCAATCTTATCTCTTACTGACTTTGTTATATTTTTAGTGCTGCCATCATCTGCAATACCAACAGGTTTCATATCTAATGCTGCTAAATAATCAGCAAAACTATATTCTAATACAATAACACGTTTAGGATTTTTCTTAATTTTTTCAGTTCCTAATTCATCTTTTATTGTCGTCATTTCAGTTTTCTCTTCAGTATCTTTTTGTCCACAACCCGCTACTGCTACAACTAAGATTAGCATAAACACAACTAATTTAACGATATTCCTATTCACACATTTACCTCCAAACAACTTTAATAGAAAACCACATTATTATTTTATCATTTAATTTGTTTATGATATATTTAGGATGTTATTATTTTTTTCTTATCATAGTTGATTATCAAATCTTCTTATTATAAACAGCAAATGGCCTCTAATTTGAAGATGACGCACTGGTTAATAACACGCATTTATCTCAAACCATCATTCTAATTGTCCATACTACTCTTGCAATTTCATAATAGTGTTTACGATTCATAAATAGCGATGCAATAGTTAATTCATTTCCCTATAATCTTTGCACTATGCTGTACTAATCTTTATTTATAAATACAAAAAGTAACTGATGACTTAAACATCTTTCTACAACAATTGTTCAATACAATAGAACATTTAATAAATATTTAATAATTATTTTTATAAATAATCTTTACTTTCCACTTCTTTACAAATATAATTTGGACTATGTTTTAAGAAAAAAATGTATGTTGGAGGTGACATGATGAAATTAGGTATGCTTTTAATTAGATGGATGTTAGCAACATCATTCTTAGTGCATGGTACTTTGAAATTTGTTGATTTAGATGGAACAATTCACTTCTTAGGCTCTTTAGGTTTACCACCTACCATCGCAGTATTGATGTCCATTGGTGAAGTTGTTGGAGGTTTAGCACTTATTATCGGCTTTTTAACGCCTTATGTTAATGTTTTTTATATTTGTGTTATGTTAGGCTCAATCTTCACACTTAAACTTACAAGAGGATATGTAAGTGGTTATGAATTTGAAATCATACATATCGTAATGAACTTAGCTTGTATTAGTAGTTACAGCTGGAAGAAATGGCTACAATTTTATTAACTATTATTTGAGAGGACTATCCTCTCTTTTTTTGTATATATAATGCGTAAAAATCCTAGGTACTCATGAATACCTAGGATTTTTTCATTTAGCTATTGAAAAGATTTAACCATTTTTCTAATATTGATTCCGTTGAATATTTTTCTATAATGTTTTCTCTCGCTTTCGAACCAAACTCCTCTGCTAAAACATCATTATTAACAAGCTTTAATATTTTATCAGCCATGTCGTTTATATTATGGTTTTCTATTAAATAACCATTTTTATTATCTTCTATAAAATCACCTTTTAATCAAGCCAATTCAATTTAATTTCAAATTCTTCTACCGCACAATTTAATTTTATTGTATGATGTATTTAAAATGATTGTTTTGCGCATATCATTTTAAAATGAAAATTGGAGGTGTAATTTTGACTAGAACTTATAATATTATTGGTATCCTTTCTTGTCTTATATCTTTTATTATTATGGCGTTACCAATGATTTGGTACACAGCTTCAGCATTATGGTTCTTCCCAGGTGCAATCATGATATTGTTGTTATCTTTAGTCATTGTTTTTTGCTATATTAAAACGAAAAATCAATTACATTTATTACTACTCGTATTAAATATTATTATATTGCTTTTTTTCAGTTTGCCGTTGTTACTTTCATAACTTAGTAACACATTATAAAAGCCAATCAAACGGAGTGTTGAAGTCAACATTTCCCATTGATTGGCTTTTAATTTTATCTTTTGGATATCACATAGATGCTACTTTTCTATACTGTTCTAAATCTATTATTTCGTCACATTGATTTGCAATAGCCATATCATGTGTTGCTAAAATCAGCACTTTATTTTCATCGACCAAATCAAATAATGATTGAATAATCATCTGTCCTGTTTTAGGATCTAACGCACCCGTTGGTTCATCAGCTAACATAACAATCGGATCTTTTAACATCATTCTAATTAAAGCGACACGTTGTTGTTCACCTCCACTTAGCGTATGAACTTTTCTTTTTAAACTGTTTGACAGACCAAACTGTTCTATATAACGTATCTTTAATTGTTCTTTTTCTTTCTTACTTATTTTTTTATATGCTAATCCAATATCTAAATTTTCATTTACTGTCAAATTATCGATTAATCCATAATTTTGAAATAAATATCCTAATTTATCTCTGTAAAAATTAGATTTAAATTGTTCTAATTGACCATTAAAATAGACATATTGTTTCCCTGTTTTTTCAAGTCCAGCAATAGTATTTAATAATGTAGATTTTCCGCATCCACTTTTACCAATAAGTGCATATGATTTTCCACATTGAAATTTCAAATTAAGTTTCTTCAAAATATGTGTATTACCTTTTTGTATGGTTAAATCTTTTAATTCTATCATTCTTGTCTTACCTCTTTTGGTGTATCCTCTTTTTCAACATATGTGATCGATATGACATATTGCCCTTTATGCTTTATTTCGACATACGTTCTACTAGGTGAAAATCCATTAAATGTTAATTTATAATCAAGCTTTTCCCCTCTTTCACTATAAGCCGTAATATTAACATATTGTTGCGTACCTTTTGGCACTTTGGCATAACTATACTCCGTTTTTAAGAAAGGATTAAAACGATCAAGTATAGGATGATGTATGATTGTAAAAGCAATAGTAATGGATAATATTAATCCTAATAATATTGCAATGATAAATTTCATAGTTAAAACTCCTTGATAACTCCATTAAAACGTCGGCCATGATAGTATAGGCTGCAAATCTGCAATAATATTTGAACGACAATAATCGTTACAAATATCATCATTATATACTGAGAATGTAAAATTACATTCGTCAATATTCCAATAAAAACAACAACTATATTATTTATTAATAAGTATTGGTAATTGGCTCTTAATGTTGAATAACCATATAGCTTTTTGATTACGAGTAATTTTCGATGTTGTTCAAAATAATATTTCACATCAAATAAAATAATAATTATTAAAATGATTGCGATAATGATTTGTGAAAAGTTGAGTACTGTTAATTTCAAATTGTTTTCATGATACATTTCCATCACGCTATCTTTATAATTGGTTATTCCACTAATTTCCCCATCAAGATGATACTTTTCAATATTTTTTACTAGCGCGTCATAATTTTTGAATAAATACCCGCCTTGACTGATCATGGCATAATAAAAATCATTCGATAAATCTGATGCCTGAACATTCACAATGATTGGCGCCTCTATAAATGACAAATGGCGACTATCTCGTGCATCAAATGTAAAAATTCGATAATCATTTTTGTTGATAAACTGTATAGATAACTTACTCTCTTTATTATTTTTATTATGTACAAATTCAAACCATGAATGATATGCTTGATTGATTTCATTACGCATTGCATGAAACTTTTGTGGAATAATTACTTCGACATTATTTTTTTGATTTTTTATTGGAATATCAGGTTGAAACTGCTTGTGATAAATCGACCAAAACTGATTATTTACTAATATTACATTCCCCTCATCAGGTGAAAAGTTGTCATTGTCAACGGAGTCACCCTTTGGTTTGAATAAAATCGCATTATTTTCTGCTTCACTAGCCTTTACTAATTGTTCTGATCGCACCATATTATCAATCAAACTTTGTTTTGTTTCGTGATAAGGTGCAAATTCAATCGTGTAATAATCATCTAATACATTCCAATATTTCTCAGTTTCTTTTATTTTATTCAAATCTTTAATAACACTTGTCAATAGCGGTTTAAAAATGCTGTTTTATGGCGGTTTGAAAATGTCGTTTTTTAGCGGTTTAAGATTGTCGTAT
>OFLL01000143.1_pt1 | contig 31551 bp, 30 predicted proteins | sample 1540861 | NCBI WGS metagenome assembly OFLL01 (sample SAMEA4413039, study PRJEB24355) | metagenome | biome: human; feature: gut; material: faeces | place: United Kingdom | collected 2010 | reverse complement strand
CCACTACATCTTGCGGTGCCTGATCCACTCCGGACAACTACAGGACAAAATCAACGCACTTTAAAACCGGAAGGGCCACTAAAGTGCGGAGGCATGACCTCCGTACTTTTCCTTTGCAATACCAACCGCGGTAAGTCTCAGATGGCGGCTGCCTTAGCTAAGAAGCATGCGCCCGATTGGGAAGTTCACTCCGCAGGCGTAAAGACCACTGAACAGCATCGTGCGCAGGGCGTGAACGCCGAGGCGCAGGCCTCTCTTGCAAAGGTCGGCGCCGACATGTCAGGAACGCCAACGTTGCTTGATGCCGGCCTCGCGTCTTCGGTGGATCACGTCATCATCGTTGGTGATGCCGACTATGACGGAGTGGCTGAGCGTTGGGAGATTGAGGACCCGTCCGTGCGTGGTCTAGAGGGAGGGGAGCGAATGGATGCGTTGCGCGATGACATTGATGCTCGCGTAAGAGCTTTCCTCGATACTCACGCAAAAGACTGAAAACTGCAACTGCCCGAGTTGCCAAAACTAGCGGCTGGAATTCGATCTCAGCGGTGATCTTTGGCAGGTCGGGCAGTTGTGTTCTTAGAAACTAGCCGCGGAAGGCATACCACTGCACCGAGTTGGCCGGCAGGTGTAGCTGTACGTGGTTGTCTTCGGAGCGCACGCGGTGGGCAAGGTCGTTGCCAGCACCTTGGTAGACGGCGTCGTCTGTGTTGATGACTAGCTCCCACTCGCCATCGCGCGGTACCCAGAGGTCGTAGTTCGGCACCGAGCTGCCGGAGAAGTTGCACACTGCCAACACGGCGGAGCCGTCCTTGCCATAGCGGACGTAGCCGAGCATGTTGTTGTTGGCGTCGTCAGCCTTCACCCACTGGAAGCCATCCTGCGTAAAGTCCTGTGTCCACAGGGCCGGCTGTTGCTTGTACACCGCGTTGAGGTCGCGCACCAGACGCTTGATGCCGTGGTGCCACTCGTTGCCCCAGCCCTCCAAGTTGGCCCAGTCTACGGAGTGGCCCTCTGCCCATTCGGTGGTCTGGCCAAACTCCTGTCCCATGAACATCAGCTGCTTGCCCGGGTGGGAGAACATGTAGCCGTACAGCGCGCGCAGGCCCGCGGCCTTGTTCCAGTCATCGCCCGGCATGCGCTCCCACAAGGAGCCCTTGCCGTGGACCACCTCGTCGTGGCTAAACGGGAGCACGTAGCGCTCCGAGTAGGCGTAGACCATAGAGAAGGTGAGCTCGCCGTGGTGGTAGCGGCGGTGAATCGGCTCGTGCTTGAAGTACTCCAGGGTGTCGTTCATCCAGCCCATGTTCCACTTCAGGCTAAAGCCTAGGCCGCCCTCATGCGTCGGGGCGGTCACACCTGGCCAGGAGGTGGATTCCTCGGCGATGGTCAGCACGCCCGGGTGGTTACGGTTCAGCGTGGCGTTGGTCTCCTGGAGGAATTGGACTGCCTCCAGGTTCTCGCGCCCGCCGTAGATATTGGGCAGCCATTCCTCGCGGGAGTAGTCCAGGTAGAGCATGGAAGCAACGGCGTCGACACGCAGGCCATCCACGTGGAACTCCTCGGCCCAGTACAGGGCGTTAGCCACGAGGAAGTTGCGAACCTCGTTGCGGCCGAAGTCGAAGACGTAGGTGCCCCAATCGGCCTGCTCACCGCGGCGCGGGTCCGGGTGCTCGTAGAGTGCCTGCCCGTCGAAGCGGCCCAGCGCCCATTCGTCCTTGGGGAAGTGCGCGGGCACCCAGTCGATGAAGACGCCGATGCCAGCGTTATGCAAGTCGTCGATAAGCGCGCGCAGCTCATCCGGGGAGCCCCAGCGCGCGGAGGGAGCGTAGTAGCCGGAGACCTGGTAACCCCAGGAACCGCCGAAGGGGTGCTCGGCCACGGGCAGCAGCTCCACGTGGGTAAAGCCGTGCTCAACCAGGTAAGGGATGAGCTCTTCACGCAAGCTGTTGTAGTTGGCGCCTACCTTCCAGGAGCCGACGTGGAGCTCGTAGACACTCATCGGGACGTCGAGGTCCCCGGTGCGCTTGCTCATCCACTCCTCATCGTTCCACTTGAAATTGGAGCGGGCCACCACGGAGGCGGTCTCCGGCGGGGCAATGGTGCGCTTGGCCAGGGGATCCGCCTTATCAATGCGCGGGGAGTTCTTGCCGTGGACCGCAAACTTATAGCGCTCGCCTTCGCCCACGCCGGGGATGAAGACCTCCCAAATGCCCGTGGAGCCGAGGCTGCGCATGGGGTACTGGGTAGGGTTCCAGCCGCAGAAGTCACCGACCACGGCAACGCCCTCCGCGTTGGGCGCCCATACGGCAAACGCGGTTCCTTCGACCTCACCCAGGTCGGTGGTGTAGCTCTTGAGATTTGCGCCCAGTACTTCCCAGAGGCGCTCGTGGCGGCCTTCCCCGATGAGGTGCTGATCCAATGTTCCCAAGGTGGGCAGGAAGTGATAGCCGTCCGCTACCTCGATGGCGGGCTGGCCCGGGTAGGTGATGCGCAGACGGTAGTCTGCTTCTTCGGTAAGCGGGGCCTCCCAGATATCATCCCCAACCGCGCGCATCGCGGTGGTGCCGGAAGCGGTGACGAGCTCGACGGCTTCGGCACCGGGGCGGCGAGTGTGGACGGTTCCGTCGTGCCAGCCATAAAAATCATGGGGCGCGTGGTGGCGGCAGTTGTTAAGGCGTTCGAGGTCTGAGGCCGGGATGTTCATAAAGACCAAATTACCGAACAACACCCGCTCGCGGGGCAGAAAAGAAACCCCGCGCTACCTATGAAGGGGGTACGGGTTCAGCGCGGGGTTTCAGGGGCCTAAGAACCTAGGCGCGGTAGTCGTTCACTCGGCGCCAGGCAATGCGCTCCTGTAGGTCATGGTGGGCTGGCGGGAGGATGAAGATGTGGGCGACGTCACGCAGCGGCTCCAGGCGCACGAAGTTGCGGTCGGACCACTCGTAGGCGGCACCACTGATGGTGTCTTGCACCGTGAAGTGTTCACCCGGATGGCGGCCCACCGCGGCCAGATCCACAAAGACCGTGGCCTCCTGAGCATTGCGCGGATCCAGGTTGACCACCACCAGCACTACGTTGCCGGTAGCAGGATCGGCCTTGGAGTAGGCGATGATGGCCTCGTTATCCGTGTTGTGGAAGCGCAGCGTGCGCAGCTGCTGGAGGGCCGGGTTTTCGCGGCGGATGAGGTTGAGCAGGCGGATATAGGATTCCAGGGAATCACCGGACTTGACGGCGGCCTGGAAGTCGCGCGGGCGCAGCTCGTACTTCTCCGAGTCGAGATATTCCTCGCTGCCCGGCTTGACGGCCTGGTGCTCGTAGAGCTCGAAGCCCGAGTACACGCCCCACAGCGGGGAGAGAGTCGCAGCCAGCGTAGCGCGAATGGCGAACATGGCGCGCCCACCGGTCTGCAGGGATTCGTGGAGAATATCCGGGGTATTGACAAAGAGGTTGGGGCGGCAGATATCGGCCTGCTCCACGTGCATCTGCGCGAATTCGGTGAGCTCGTGCTTGGAGGTCTGCCACGTGAAGTAGGTATAGGACTGCGTAAATCCTGCCTTGGCCAGGCCGAACAGGCGCGGAGCGCGGGTGAAGGCCTCGGCGAGGAAGATGACCTCCGGGTGAGTCACATGCACCTTGGAAATCAGCCAGTTCCAGAAGTTAGCCGGTTTGGTGTGCGGGTTGTCCACGCGGAAAGTATGGACGCCGGCCTCGATCCAGATCATGACGATGCGATAGATTTCCGCGTAGATGGCGTCCGGGTCGTTATCGAAGTTCAGCGGGTAGATGTCCTGGTACTTCTTCGGCGGGTTCTCCGCGTAGGCAATGGTGCCATCGGCCAGGACGGTGAAAAATTCCGGGTTGGTCTTGGCCCACGGGTGGTCCGGGGAGGCCTGCAGAGCCAGGTCCAGGGCCACCTCCAGGCCCAAGTCGGCGGCCTTCTTGACCAGCTCCTTGAAGTCCTCCATGGTGCCCAGGTCCGGGTGCGTGGTGGAGTGATCTTGGATGGCCCACGGCGAGCCCACATCATCGGGCTCAGCCACCACCGAATTGTTGCGGCCCTTGCGGTGCACCTTGCCAATGGGGTGGATGGGCGGGAAGTAAACGGTATCGAAACCCATGGCTGCCACTCGCTCGAGTGCCTGTGCCGTGGTCTTAAATGTGCCGTGCACGGGGTTGCCCTCGTCATCCCAGCCACCGGTCGAGCGTGGGAAGAGCTCGTACCAGGAGCTGTAGAGGGCCTTGTGGCGTTCCACGAGGACCTCGTGAATGTCACCCTCCACCAGCAGGTGCCGCAGGGGGTGGTGGTGGAGGACGTCCGCGACCTCGTCGGACAGCGCGGTGCGCACGCGCTTGTCGACGTCCCCCGTTTCATCCTTCAGCTCCTTCGCCGCCTTAAAGAGCAGATCCGCCTTGTCGCTCGGGCACTGGATTGCCGCCTCCTCGAAGAGCTCGGCGCCGTGCAAGAGATCGTTGCTGAGCTCCTGTGCGGATTGACCGGCCTCCATCTTCTTGACCACCGCGTTGCGCCAGGTGGACATCGGATCGGACCAGGCGTCGACGCGGAAGAACCAGCGGCCGGCAGTGGCCGGGCTAAACACGCCGTGGACCCGATCCGGGTTCTCCGGGTCCACCGTCATGGTCACGGCAGAAGTGGACGGGGAGTCAGTGTTCCACACCGACAGCGTCGCGGCGACGGCATCGTGGCCCTCACGCCACACCAGCGCGGTAACAGGAACGACCTCTCCGACAACGGCCTTCGAGGCTGCATTACCGGAGAGGGAGGGGCGGACATCGTCGATACCAAGGCGTTGAGTCATGCCCATAGAATAATGCAGCTGTGGCAGTTTCACCGGGGAAGGCTGTGTCAGTTTCACCGGGGGCGGAAGGTTTCGGCCACAATGGTGCGTGTGAACACTCCAGAGCAACAAAGCCAGCAAGACCCCGAACTGATGGACACCGACGAGGATTGGTTGATTGACTTCCGCGGCGTCGAATTGCGACGGGGTGGGCGCACGCTGGTGGGGCCCATCGACTGGCAGGTGGAGCTCGACGAACGCTGGGTCATCATCGGCCCCAACGGTGCAGGCAAGACCTCCCTGGTGCGGATGGCCGCCGCCGAAGAGTTTCCCTCCGCCGGCGTGGCATACCTGATGGGGGAGCGCCTGGGTAAGACGGATATGCGTGATCTGCGCGCCGCCATTGGCATTTCCTCCGCCGCTGTCCAGCACCGCATCCCGGACAACGAGCGCGTCGATGACCTCGTGGTCTCCGCCGGCTATGCCGTGCTCGGCCGCTGGCGTGAGGACTACCAAGACATGGATTTCTCCCGCGCCGATGACATCCTGGCTCAAGTCGGCGCATCCCACTTGGCCAAGCGCACCTGGGGCACCCTTTCCGAAGGCGAGAAGAAGCGCGTCATCCTCGCCCGCGCGCTCATGGCCAACCCGGAGCTGCTCATCCTGGATGAGCCCTCCGCCGGCATGGACTTGGGTGGACGCGAGGACCTGGTGGGCTACCTCGGGGACCTAGCGCTCGATGCGGATGCCCCGGCGATTGTCATGATCACCCACCACGTGGAGGAAATACCTTACGGGTTTACGCATGCGATGCTCTTGGATGAGGGTAAGGTCGTGGCCAAAGGACTCATTAATTCTGTCCTGACGTCGGAAAACCTCTCCAAGGCCTTCCACCAGCCCATCCAGGTGGATCGCATTGGGGAGCGGTACTTCGCCCGGCGCACCCGCTAATCTCTAGTTCACCCCAAGAATTCTGCTCCTTCGCGGGCACGGAAAGTTGCATGAGCCAGTCCATCCACGACAGCCTTGACGCCATCGACCCTGGCGAAACCACCGGCTTCAATGGGGCACGCTTGGCCGCTACCGTCCTCCTGTTGCGCGATACCGCAGAGGGTCTGCGCGTGTGGATCCAGGAACGCGTGCGCACCATGCGCAATTACCCCGGCCACGTCGTGTTTCCCGGCGGCGGGGTAGACCCGCGTGACTTCCCACCCCGCACCTGGGACTCCGGCGAACTGTGGGCAGGCCGCTCAGTGGTGTCCATGGCACGCCGCATGGGTGTCACCAAGTACAAGGCCCACGCCCTTGTCTTCGCCGCGGCCCGGGAACTTTTCGAAGAGGCCGGCACGCTGCTGGCCATCCGCGAAGACGGCCTAGTCTCCGATGCCTCGCGCTATCACCGCGAGCGCGAGCTACTGGAATCCCACGAGATTTCTTTTACCGAATTCCTGGAACACAACGGCATGCGTGTCGACGCCGACATGTTCCTTCCCTGGTCCCGCTGGGCAGGTGAGGACAATGACCACTGGTTCGACACCTTCTTCTTCATCGGTGTGCTTCCCGAGGGCCAAGAACCGGATGGCGAAACAGGGGAGGCCGATGACGCCGGTTGGTTCGATCCACAACTGGTTCTCGACGGCTGGCGCGCCGGGCTGGTACGCCTCGCCATCCCCACCTGGGCGCAGCTCAAGCGCCTCACGTCCTATTCCAGCGTCAAGGAAGTCTTGGACGATGCCTCCTTCTCCGATCTGCGCCCCATCATCGGGGATCCCCGGGACGATGAACGCTACCGCGAGTACTTCACCACATTCCCCGTCAACCGCATCTAGAAAAGCACACCATGAGCTACACCCTGGACGAAGTCGCCTTTCTGCGCGAGAATGCAGCCGCCATCGACGCCGCCGCGGCGGACCTGGAGGGAACAAAGAAGGCGCACCTGAGGGACGTCGCCAAGCTGCAGGCCCAGTTCGGTGATTATGGGCGCGCCGTAGCCGAGCTCATTCAAGCCCGCAGCTCCGGAAAGCTGCCGCAAGACTGGCTTATGGACCACGACTCTGCACAACAGGCCACTCCACCCGCGGTGGCGGCTTACCGCGCGCAATTCCTCCAGGAGCGCAACGTGGACTTAGTCCACGACCTCACCTGCTCCATCGGCACCGAGGGGCAGGCTTATCGCCCCGGTGCTTATGTGGGCAGCGACCTGGATGCCTCGCGCGTGGCCATGGCGCGGCACAACATTGAGCATCCCGTCTTTCGCGCAGATGCGCTGACAACAACGACGACCGCCCAGGTCTGCATCGCCGATCCCGCCCGGCGCCAAGGCGGCAACCGCATCACCCGGCTTGACCAACTGCTACCACCACCAGCGGACCTCCTGGACACCCACGGTGAGATGGCCATCAAATGCGCGCCGGGAATCGACCACTCCGAATGGGAGGGGCTGGCCTGCGTGGTCAGCCTCGATGGCGGGGTGAAGGAGACCTGCCTGTACACCCCGGGGCTGGGAACGGGGAAGAGGGCAGTGGTCCTCAGTACCACGCCAGATGGAATCCACACGGACGTCATTGATGACGGCGTCGCAGAGCACGAGCTACCTGAGGCCGGCCCCATCGGCCGCTTTCTCATCGACCCCGACGGCGCCATCGTGCGCGCCGGGCTGGTGCGCCACTACGCCGCACGGGAAGGCCTGCACCAGCTGGACCCGCGCATTGCCTACCTCACCGGTGACCGCCTGCCTCACGGCACCTCCGGATTTGAATTCATCGAGATGGTCCCCATGAAGAAGCTCAAGGCGGCCATGGTTGCCCACGATGTTGGCTCGCTGGAAATCCTGGTACGCGGGCAAGATGTCAACCCGGATCAGTTGCGCAAGAAGCTCAAACTGAAAGGCTCCACGGCCAAGACCCTCGTGGTCACGCGCATCGGTGCGAAGGGAGTCGCGGTGTTGTGCGGACCGCGAGTAGTATCGTCCGAAGGTAATTACGCACCCTAATAGTTTCAAAATTTACGGAAGGGGAAGTGCCCACATGCCAGTCATTGTGGCTCTGGTCAAGCACGTACCGGATACGTGGTCAACCAAGACCCTCGAGGCGGACCACACCTTGGACCGCACCTCGGTGGATAACGTCATCGATGAGGTCAACGAGTACTCCGTCGAACAGGCCCTGCGCCTGCGCGACGATAACGCTGATGCCGGCTATGAGGTCGTGGCGCTTAGCATGGGCCCGGCAGCTGCCGATGAAGCCCTGCGCAAAGCCCTGGCTATGGGCGCGGACCACGCCGTGCACGTGACGGACGACGCCCTCGCCGGCGCCGACGCCCTGGCCACCGCCTGGGTTCTTAACGCCGCCATCAATAAGGTGGCTGAGAAGTTCGGTGAGGTTCAGGTCATCACCTTGGGCAATAATTCCTCGGACGCCTCCACCGGGCTTATCGCAGGGCTCTTGGCCGAGTACCGCCAACTGCCCGCGCTCACTGAGCTCAAGGCAGCCTCCCTGGCCGGTGCCACCGCCACCGCCACCCGCGAGGACGCCCACGGCCACTGGGAGCTCAGCGCCAACCTTCCGGCCATCCTGTCCTTTACCGACAAGGCCGACAAGCCGCGCTTCCCCAACTTCAAGGGCCTGATGGCCGCCAAGAAGGCTGAGGTCACCACGCTCGCCGTGGCGGACCTGGGCATCGACGGCGTGCCGTCCACCACCACGGTGACCGCCTCCGCGCAGCGCCCAGCCCGCACCGCCGGTGAGGTCATCACCGATCCTGATCCGGCCGTGGCTGCCGCCAAGGTCGCGGACTTCCTGGCCGCCAAGAATCTCATCGAGGGTTAAGGAGAAAACACATGTCTCACGTTTATGTCCTGGTTGAGCACGAAGCAGAGCAGCTCAGCCCTGTTACCGGCGAGCTCATCACCGCCGCCCGCGCACTCGGTACCGTCTCCGCCGTGGTCGTGGCCAAGGATGCCGCCACCGCCGCATCCTTCGACGCCGAGCTGGGCAACCTCGGAGCAGCCCAGGTAGTTCAGGCCACCGCCGCGGACTATGAGCAGCGCATCGTCACCCCGGAGGTCGACGCCCTCCACGCCCTGGCCGCCAACAACCCGGCGCCCATCGTGCTGGCCGCCACCCCGACGAACAACGAGATCGCCGGCCGCCTCGCCGCCCGCTTGGGCTCGGGCGCCCTGGTCAACGTCGACGGCATCAATGCTGACGGCTCCGCACACCACACCATCTTCGGCGGTTCCTACGAGACCTCCTCCACGGCTACCGGCTCCGTGGTCTACACCCTGCGCCCTGGCTCCGTGGCTGCTGAACCCCAGCCGGTCACCGCGGTACCCGCTCCCTTCGAGCTGCCCGCCGCCACCGCGAAGGACGTCACCGTCACCTCCTTCACCCCGGCTGAGAAGACCGCCCGCCCGGAGCTGACCTCCGCGAAGGTCGTCGTCGCCGGCGGCCGCGGCGTGGGCGACAAGTTCGCCGACGTGGTGGAGCCGCTTGCCGACGTCCTCGGTGGCGCCGTCGGTGCCACCCGCGACGCCGTGGACGAAGGTTTCTACGACCCTGCTTTCCAGATTGGTCAGACCGGTGCGACCGTGTCCCCGAAGCTCTACATCGGCCTGGGCATTTCCGGTGCGATCCAGCACACCTCCGGCATGCAGACTTCGGAGACCATCGTTGTGGTCAACCAGGACCAGGACGAGCCGTTCTTCCAGATCGCCGACCTCGGCGTGGTGGGCGACCTTCACGAGATCGCCCCGGCGCTGGTCACCGAGCTTGAGTCCCGCAAGGGGGCCGGCAACTAATGCCTCGCTACCTCGATTATGCAGCCACCCAACCCATGCGCCAGTGCGCCATCGACGCCTGGGTCGACGCCGCCGGGTCCCTGAACCCCGGCTCTGCCTATGGCTCCGGGCGCAAGGCGCGCTCCGTGTTGGATGACGCCCGCGAGACCGTCGCCGAGCTGCTCGGCTGCGAACCCATCGAGGTAGTCTTTACCTCCTCCGGCACGGAGGCGGATAACATTGCAATCCAGGGCCTTTTCCGTGCGGGGTCGGATACGACACCGCACATCATCTCGACCCCCATCGAGCACCCCGCCGTCCTGGAGACCGTGGACAAGCTCCGCGCTAAGCACGGCGCTACCGTTGACCTGCTTCCGGTCGATTCCACCGGCCACGTCAGCGACCTCGCAGCCCTGGATACCCCGGCCGCGGTGGCCACCTGCATGTGGGCCAATAACGAGACCGGCGCCATCCAGCCGGTCGCCGACATTGTTCAGCGTGCCGCCGCGCAGAGCACTCCTGTGCATATCGACGCTGTGCAGGTCACAGGTAAGCTGCCCATCAATTTCCATGAGCTGGGTGCCACCACATTGGCGGCCAGCGCCCACAAGTTCGGCGGGCCCCGCGGCATCGGCCTGCTGCTCGCGCGCCGCACCCCGGCGCCTCAACCCATTGCCTTCGGCGGCGGCCAGGAGCGCGGCATTCGCCCCGGCACCGTGGACGTGGCCAGCGCGAGCGCACTCGCGGCAGCCCTGCGTGAATCTGTCGCGGACATGGAGCAGGAGACCGCTCGCCTGAGCGCACTCCGCGACAAGCTCAAGGCCGGCATTGCGGACAGTATCGACAACGTCATCATCAACTCCGTCGAGCCCACCTTGGCTTCCCACCTCCACGTGTCCTTCCCGGGTACGGATGGTGACAGCCTCATCATGCTTCTCGACGCCTCCGGCATCGAAGCCTCTGCCGGTTCCGCCTGCCACGCGGGCGTTAACCGCATGTCCCACGTGCTCGAAGCCATGGGCATCGATGAGGAACACGGTCGCGGCAGCCTGCGCTTCAGCCTGGGGCGCCTCACCACCGACGAGGACATTAACGCCGTCCTGGCAGAGCTTCCGGAGATTATTCGTCGCGCTCGCTCGGTCTAGCGCAAGCATCCAATCAAGATCACAGCTATTCGGGCATATTCACAGGGAGACTACAGCGCTTTCGGCTTGGCGCGGGTCTAAGTTTAATCCGTGAATAATTTCATCCAGTCCGTGCTGGGCCTACCGCTGACTGATCCCGTGAACGGCGGGATCTATATCGCCATCGTGGTCATCAGCGCGCTGCTCATCGCGTGGCGCCTGCGCAAGCGCGACGTCGTGTCTTTCCTCGTCGCCGCTGTCATAGCCACCGCAGCCTATTTCATACTTAAGCACTGGGACGTCCCGTTCTACCTTTTCGTTGCGGGGCTTGTGCCCATCGCGGCGGTGATCTCCCTTGTCCACCATTCCGGCCGTCGTGTGGTCATGGCCGTGATAGCAGTGATCTCCTCCTTGGCCGTGGCTGGTCTGACCAATATGGAGTACCAGTCTTACCCGGACATTGGCTCACTCGATCCGACCCCAGTGGCCCAAGAGATGGACTACTCCCAATTCAAGTCCATCAAGTCTTCGGCTTCCGCGGCCATTGTGCGCCTTGAACTGCCCGGCACTACGTCGGGGTTCACCGCACGCCAAGCCACGGCCTATATCCCGCCGGCCTATTGGACCAACCCGGAAAGAAACCTTCCTGTTCTCGTTCTGCTCCACGGCAATCCGGGCGGGCCCGAGCAATGGTTCGGTTCCGGTGAGGCTGCGGAGACTGCCGATGCTTTCCAGCGCGCCAATGGGGGACTAAGTCCCATCGTCGTGGCGGTCGACGCCACCGGTAGCGAGACCGCCAATCCAATCTGCGCGGACACCTCCGTGGCTAAGGTCATGACGTACCTAGCTATCGACGTGCCGAAGGGCATCAAGATCGCCTTCCGCGTGGACGAGAACCAACAGCAGTGGACCGTTGCTGGTTTGTCCTATGGAGGAACCTGCTCTCTGCAGATCCTCACCAATCACCCAGACGCTTATGGCAATGCTGTCGACATCTCTGGCCAGGCGGAGCCGACCATTGGCAAGCACGCCGATACCGTGGCCAAGTTCTATGGTGGCGATGAAGTCGCTTACCAAGCCGCTAATCCTGCAAATCTGCTAGCGACGAAAAAGTACCCCGACCACCAAGCAATCTTCATCGCCGGAAATCGCGACGCTGCCGCGGTGAAAGCACTCAGCCAACTGAGCGATGCCGCGCGCGAAGCCGGCATGGCCACCTACTACACTTCCCGCCCAGGCGGCCACTCCTTCGACGTGTGGCGCCCAGCCTTGCGTGAGACTTTCGCCTGGATTGCCCGCCGCGGCGGGCTCACCGACATCACCGATCCCTTCGATGGAGTGCAGAATTCCGATGTCCACCGCTAATACTGAGACCGTCACTAGTTCGACAACCACCACCAGCACCATTACTGCGATTCTTGGCCGCGCACCCGTCGCCTGGCTGCTTATTGCAGTGATGTGGCTGCTCGCTGTCCTTAACGCGCTGGATAAGGGGATCAGTGATGCCATTGTCAGCATGGGCCTGACCGGCCGCACGTTAGGTGCCGTCGTGGCGTTGACGTTCATGGCTCTGGCCTTCGTCCTCCCGGCGGAACGCACACTCGGCTCCCTGAACACTCTCGGCGTCGGCGTGGTTTCCCAACTCGTCTCAGTTCCGGTGGCTTTCGTGGCTGCCCACGGCATTGAGGAAGTCGGCCTTAACCGCTGGGGCGATGACCTGCTCAGTGCCACCGCGCTGTCACCTATCGGTTTCATTGTCGGCACGGCGGGATTCACCTCCGCGTGGATGCCGCGCCTGTGGCAGCGTCGTGTGCGCCTGTCCATCCTGGCGCTCACCGTGACGATGGCGCTTTACGGCGGCACCTTTAGTGACGTCCTCGGCGTAACCGCTTCCGTGCTATCAATTCTCGCCGGCATTCTGTGGGCGGTCTATGCGCCGAATACGAAGGCCGAACGCCCCTCAGCGTTTCGCCGCGCCTCGGTTCCTGAACGCCGCGTGCTTACCGCACTCGTCCTCGGCATTGTGGCCATCGGCCCAGTCTTCGTGGCGCTTGACCCATTGGCGGAGGGCCCGTTCAGCCAAGTTACGCGGCTCATGTGGTCCTTTAACTCTGCTAATTACCATGCCGCTGAAGTATGCCAAGATGCCCCTGCGGGCCAGGCCTGCCTAGCTGCTCTCGATGTTGCCCGCGTCCACGGCGTGGGACCGGTCATCGCCAGCCTCATGCCGTTGCTGATCCAGCTCGTGCTTTGTTTCGGTCTGATCCGCGGACGCCGCCTGGCCTGGTGGCTGTCCGGTGCGGTGCAGCTCCTGGTCATCGCGGTGCTGTTGGTGCAGCTGCGTGACTTCGGAGAGGACGGCCTTGTTCTCTACGGTGTTAACCTCGCCGCCGTGGTGCTGCCCTGGGCCGCATGCCTTGTCGTACTCGTCTGGAACCGCCGCGTATTCCACATCCACGAAAGCGCCCGCGCACTGGGCAAGTCCGCAGTAAAGATTGCGGTTGCCTTCGTCATCACGGCTGCCCTCTGGTTCTTCGGAGCATTGCTTTTCAAAGGCGGCTTCGTCGAGTCAGCCACCGCTGGCGGCATCCTTGCCGAGCTTCCGCTGCGCTACGTCCCACCAGTCGTGGCCACGCTGCTACCGCTCAAGCTCGCTCCAACCACGTGGCTGACCTGGGCCCTCTACGAGTGGGTCGGCACACTGTTTTGGATGTACACCGCCTGGGCGGCCTACCGTATGTTTGCGACACCAGCGAACCCTGAGGTCGCAGAGGCCCGCGAGCGCGCCCGCGCCATCTTGAAGAAGGGGAGCGGTGACCACCTCTCCGCCATGACTCTGTGGAAGGGCAACCGCTATTTCTTCAATGACAACAACTACGTGGCTTACCGCGTCCACAACGGGATTGCGCTCAGCCTCGGCGAGCCAGTGGGCAATGACCCGGAGGCCACCGCAGCCGCCTTCGAAGAATTCGCCCGCGAACAAGGCTGGCGCCCAGCCTGGTACTCGGTACGGGAAAGCTTTACCCGTCCCGGCTTCCGCTGCCTCGAAGTAGCCGAAGAAGCCGTCCTGGATACCGCCAACACGGAGTTCAAAGGCAAGAAATTCCAGAACATCCGCACGGCCCGTAACAAGGCCAGCAAGGAGGGCGTGACCACGTTGTGGACGGAGTGGAAGGACCTTGATCTTGCCACCCGCAACAAGATTGCGGAGCTCTCCGAAGAATGGGTCTCCGACAAGGCACTCCCAGAGATGGGCTTTACCCTGGGCGGCGTCAATGAGTTGCGGGAGGAAGGCACCAAGCTCCTGCTCGCACTGGGGGAGGACGGCACTCTGCATGGCGTGACATCGTGGCTCCCTGTTCGTGAGAATGGCGCCGTGGTGGGCTATACCCTCGACGTCATGCGCCGCGCCGACCACGGCTTCAAAGGTGCTATCGAGCTGCTCATTTCTGAGGCCATGATCATTGCCGCCGGTGAAGGCTGCGCCTGGATTTCGCTCTCCGGCGCGCCCCTGTCTGGCACACCGGAGGAGCCCGGGCTTCTCGACGCCCTCCTCACCCGCCTCGGCGAAGAAATGGAGCCTCTCTACGGCTTCCGCAGCCTGGCCGCCTCCAAGCGCAAGTTCCAGCCGGAAGAGCACAAGTGGTACCTGGCCTTCAACGATGAGCTGGCGCTGCCTGCCATCGGCTTGGCCGTCGTCCACGCCTACGTACCCGACATGCGCGCAGCTGACGCCGCCCGGGCGGTGAAGACGTGGATGCAGGAGCGTCGCCAAGCACTGCGCGATTCCCAGAGCCGTGGCACCTAGAACATGAACTTCGGCCCGAAGTAGACAACGATGGGCACGATACTCAGGATTGCTAGCACGAGTGCGAAGAAGGCGGTCCTCCTGCGCGAGGATGGTTCATCGGATGAGAGCGACTTGAAGCCCAGAAAGGCAAAGAGCGGTGCAAGAACCGGGGTGGCGAAGCACAGCCCAATGAAGGCGAAGATTCCGAAGAAACCGAATAGGGCCGAGGCGGGTTCCTCGACGGCATCGGCGACGAATAGTGAGAGGAACCCAAGCGCCCAGCCGCACAGAATGATGATGGAGCCCCACAAGGCGAGTTTCTCGTTGAAGACTATTGCCAGGCCACGGCGTAAAGGCAGCCCTGATTCCTGGGATTCTTGGAAAGCCTGGGGCGCGGAGGGCTCGGCGTTCTGATCCATGGAGCTGTCCTTCTTCGGTATCAGTCTGTGGCGCTGTCAGTGGCTAAGCGATCGGTGGTGAATTTGATGCGCAGTGTAGCAGCGGTTGTTGCTGCTGGGAGTGATGTCCAGGACTGCGTTAAAGATGTGGCAAACGAGTTTAAAGTTTCGCGTGTTGCATCTGTTACTCATGTTGTTAAAGCGGTAGTGTGGCGCGCATGAGCCATGCACGTCGCCTTGTTACCGCCGCCGTTACTGCCGTAGCGGCCGTGGCACTGTCCGTATCCACCGCCGTTGCCATCCCGTCCACCGCACCTTCCGGTGTGGATGTCTCCGGAAATAACCACGCGTCCCTTCGCGGAATCGATTGGGACGCTGTGAAGTCTGATGGCCAGTCCTATGCCTTTGTGAAGGCCACTGAAGGCGTTGGGTTTGTTAACAACCACTTCGTACGCGATGCCAATGCTGCCGCAGCGGCTGGACTGAAGGTCGGCGCTTACCACTACGCGCGCCCGGCTGGTGACGCCAAGCAGCAGGCGGCCAGCTTTGCCTCCCAGATTGCACTGGTGCCGACGCAAACCTTGCCGCCGGTGCTCGACATTGAGGTCGATGAGGGCCTGAGCACTGCTCAGCTGGAGGAGTGGATCGACACCTTCATGACTGAGGTAAAGACCTTAACCGGCCGCACGCCGATGCTGTACACCTACAAATACTTCTGGATGGGCCAGATGGGCAATTCCACACGCTTCTCCGAGTACCCTCTGTGGCTGGCCGCCTACCAGGACACCGCGCCGGACCCAGTCGGCGGCTGGGACAAGTTGGCCTTCTGGCAGCGCTCCGGCAGCGGCCGCGTTGCCGGTATCGAAACCGATGTTGACATGAACCTCTTTAACGGTACTGAGGCACAGCTGCAGTCCTTCTCCGGCGGCAATTACATCGACTTCGGCGGCATCTTGGATGACATGGTCATCCCGGGTATTGACCTAGGCGACGACGCCGGCGTGCTGATCGCTGGAATCCTGGCTCTGGCAGCGGGTGCTGTGGCCGTGCCGGCCGTCGCCGATGCCGCCAAGAACGCGGGGCTCGATGTCGATGCGACCGGACTCATTGAGCAGGCGGAAAAGCTGCTTAACGACGGCGCCATTAGCACCGATGACCTCAAGGACATGGCCAACAATGACGCCAGCATCGGCGATCTAGCCATCTTCCTGGATAACGCGCAGCACCTCCAGGACGTTGACGCCGATAACGTCAGCCAGCAGGACGTGGAAAATGCTGACCGCGCCGCACGCAGCGCTGGTCACGCCGCAGGCGTTGCGGTGCCTAATCTCGACTCCAAGCAAGTGGCGGATCTGCTCAATAGTCTGCGTTAATCGCTACCCGGTGACGGGGCGTCGTGGCGCGGATTAGCCTCCTTGAAGAAGCGGCGGGTCCAGGACACGTCGCGAAACTGCGCGGGCACCGCACCGGAGAGCAGCGGTTTAGCAAGCGCGGCGGCTTGCGGGGAGCCGTCGATAGGCAGCTCGGTGTCTGAGCCGATGAGGATAATGTTGCCGTAGCGCCGGCCTTTGAGCATGGGAGGGTCGGCAATAACGGCAACGTGCGCAAAGACTTCTGCCATTCCGGCGAGTTCTGCCTTCGCCCCTTGCAGGTCGGAGTGGTCACCGCAGTTGGCAACGTAAAGCCCGCCCGGAGTGAGCGTGGCGTGGGCGTGCTGGAAGAACTCTTGGGTGGTGAGAGGCTCCGGCGTGACGGCGCCGGCGAAGACGTCGCGGATGATGACGTCGAAGCGATTCGGAGGGAAGCCTTCCGTCACCGCGCGTGCCTCACCGGCGCGGATTTTCACGCGGGGAGCGGCAGGGATATCGGCCAGCTCACGGATGAGCTCGGCCAGTTTCGCGTCGAGCTCTACCACCGTGTTATGGGAATCCGGCCAGAGCTCAGCGAAGTAGCGGGGGAGAGAACATCCACCGCCGCCCAGGTGGAGCAGGCGCTTGCCGGGCGCCAGGTTCTCCACCGCTGCAGCAATCCAACGCATGTACTCGAATTCGAGGGTACGTGGGTCTTCGGGGATGAGGTGTGAGGAGGGCACGCCGTTGATGTTGAGGATGAAGGCGCCATCGCGGAATGGATCCGGCTCGACGACAAGCTCCCCCGTGGAAATCTCGTAGGTGCCCTCGATTGAATCTGTCTTGTTGCGCTTCCTGCCCATAATGCCCTTTAGCTTAGGGAATAGAGTGTGAGTTCAGTGTGTTGGGGTATGGGGTACACCGCGACTAGCCTAAGTGGACGAAAGAAGGAAGAAGGGGAAAGCATGCGAGTATTGGTAGCCATGTCCGGCGGCGTCGATTCCTCGGTCGCCGCGGCACGCGCGGTGGAGGCGGGCCACGACGTCATTGGTGTGCACCTAGCCCTGCACAACGATGCGCAGCAGACCCGTGAGAAGGCGCGCGGTTGCTGCTCCTTGGAGGATTCCGCCGATGCCCGTCGCATCTGCGACAAGCTCGGCATTCCCTTCTACGTGTGGGACTTCTCCGAGGAGTTCAAGGAAGCCGTCATCGGCGATTTCGTGGACTCCTACGCCCGCGGCGAAACCCCGAACCCCTGCCTGCGGTGCAACGAGAAGATCAAGTTCGCAGCCCTTCTGCGCAAGGGCATGGCACTCGGCTTTGATGCGGTGGCCACGGGCCACTACGCCACGATCGACGACGATGGCTACATGCGCCGCTCCCTGGATGAGAATAAGGACCAATCCTATGTGCTGGGCGTTATTACCAAGGAGGAGCTGGACCACTGCTTCTTCCCGATTGGTGATACCCCGAAGCCGCAAATCCGCGAGGAGGCCAAGCGCCATGGTTTCTCCACGGCGGCCAAGCCGGATTCTTATGACATCTGTTTCATCCCGGACGGCAATACCCAGGCCTTCCTGGGTCGTTCCATCGGCCTGCGTCCAGGCATGATCGTGGACACCGAGGGCAACGAGCTCAAGGAACACGATGGCGCGTGGAACTACACCATCGGCCAGCGCAAGGGTCTCGACATCAAGACGCCGACTGCCGACGGCTCCCCGCGCTATGTCACCGACATTGACGCGGCCACCGGCACCGTCACCGTTGGGTCGCGCGCAGACCTGGCCGTGACCCGCATCGAGGCCGATCGCCTGAAGTACCTGCACCCAGCGATGGAAGGTGACTTCGACTGCGAGGTGCAGGTGCGCGCCCACGGTTCTGTGGTGCCCTGCCGCGCGCACGTGGACCGCGAAGCCGACCGCATGACGCTGGAACTGAAGGAGCCGCTCTCCGGAGTGGCTCGTGGCCAAGCTGCTGTGCTTTATCTGCCGAGCCCGGACGAGCTGGGCGATATTGTGCTGGGCTCCGGCACCATCTGCGGGACCGAGTAGCTTTAGCGAAGCACGCAGTCAGCGATGAGTCGATCGAGTGCCCGAATATCGACTTTGGGCCCGATGTTGATTTTGAAGTGGCCAGCTCGTGTCCAGAGCTCCAGTTCAGCATTTACGTCTAGGAGCTTCCCTGCATTCTCCGTCGACCACATATTAATGGAGGAGTAAGGGAGAGAATAGATTTCGACTTTCTTTCCAGTGAGACCTTGAGAATCTCGGATAATCAATCGGTGGCTAGTGAAGACCGCTGCGTCTCGGACAGTTTTAAATGCGCAGATGGGCTTTTCGTTGGCTGCGAGAACTGACGGAATATCGCTCGGAATCTCGCAAGGAGAATAGAAGGTCCAGCCAGAAAACTGTTCAAGTGCCACGGGAGTATCCTTTACTATCTGCGACTTAGTGGTTTGTGAATTGCATTATAGATGTCGCAGTAGTCTTTGATTCGGTATTAGAAGAAAAACATTCGGGAAGGAGAACGGATGACGGGATTTGCCCTTGGCCCCATGCCCGGCACCTCCATGGCGGAGGCCGCGGACATCATCATGGGGGAGACCGAGCTTCCCGCCATCCCGCAGCTGCCCGAGCGTGGCCTCGGTTCCGACGCGGTGGGCCGCACGGCCAGCATGCTGGAGGCTATCTCCATCGACCGAGGCCCGCGCTCGTGGCGCATGACTGCGCGCCCGCAGCTGCTTACCCGACGCACGTGGGACCGCTTGGAGCGCGACCTCGACCAGGTCCAGGAAGTCTGGGGCGAAACCGTGCCTCGCGTCAAGGTGCAAGCTCTTGGCCCCTGGTCGCTCGCGGCGAGCATTGAGCTTTCCGACGGCCACCGCGTCCTCACAGACCGCGGCGCCTTCACCGAGCTCGCGGAGTCACTTCTCTACGGAGTCCGTGTCCACGCCGCGGATGTCGTGCGCCGCTTCCACGGGGAGGTCGCTATCCAGCTCGACGAGCCCCTGCTTGCCGACGTCATCGCCGGCCGAATCCCCGGCACCACCGACTTCGACACCATCTCGGCGGTCCCGGATGAGGTCGCGCTCGATCTCCTGCAGTCTTTCGAGGCGGACTACCTGCACGCCCCGCCGCTGTGGTCGCTAGCGTCTGCTGCCAAGACCTTCCTCACGGATTTCCGCGGTCTGGAAACCCCGCGCCACCTGGACGGACTGGGTGAGCACCTCAACGCGGGCCACCGCATTGGTCTGGGCCTTGAAGGCTCCGATGCCCGCGCCGAGGCCATCGCGCTGGCCCAGCACCTCGACCGCATCGGCATGCCGCGCGACCTGCTCGTCGACCGTTTCGACGTCTATCCCGTCAAGGCCTCCGCCAGATCCCTGCGCTCGGTTACCGAGACCGCCGGCATCCTCACCCGCGATGCCGGTGACCTTTAGTCAACCCGCCCCAAGCTAGCCGTCGCGGTGAAGTAGGCCTCCATATACGGGATGACGAACTGGAGTTGGCCATGGGCGGTGGGTTCGATGAGGTCGGCGTCGATAAGCCTTTGGCGTGTGGCCGACAAGGACCGCACCGTCCGGTCCTGGTGCGCGGCGATGTTCTTGATTTCTGCCGTGCCGTCCTCCATGACCGCGCTCATCGCTTCGAGGAAGAGGCGCTGCGCCGGCGGGAGCGAAAGAGTAGCGGGCTGGTGGACTTGGGTCCCTAGAACTGAGATCGCCTCGGCTGACACCGCCGCGACGTCGCGTTCCTCGATGCAGCTGCCGCCCTCACGCTGTGCCCTTCCCCAAGCCAGTGAGCCCACCAGCTGCACCATATAGGGGTAGCCGCGGGACAGACGCACCGCAGCTGCAACCGCATCCTCGGTGAACTCGAGGCCGGATTGTGAGGCGGTTTCGGTGAAGGCCACCTCGGCGTTTGCAGGGGAGAGCGGCCCTAGAACGAACTTCTGCGCGCAGCGCAGGAAAGTTACACCCGGCAGGTCCAGCAGGCGGTTGACTCCCTGAGGAAGGCCCGCGGCGACAATAGCGACGTCGAGCTCATCGCGCACCAAGTCTTGGTAGGTCACGGCCAGGGAGGTGAGATCCTCGGCGTCTGCGTCCTGCACTTCGTCGATGGTGAGCAGCACGCCAGTGCCTTTGAGCATGCCTAAAAGCTCGCGCAGGCGAGTGTTCAACGTGGGTTTGTAGGCTTCCTCGGTGTTGTGCTGGATGCCGATGGTTGCCAGGCCGCCAATGCCGACGCGGTTGACCTTGTGCTTGTCCGCTGGGGCCAGCTTGTCCATGATGCGCGGGATGGTGGTGTCAACGAGCTCGTCCACCATGGAGCTTCGCCCCGAGGCTCGCAATGTGATCCACCCGCGACTCGAAGCGATATCTTCTATCTCGTTGAGCAGGACCGTCTTACCGATACCGCGTGCGCCGCTAATGATGAGTGAGCGGCCCGGGCTACCCGGCTGGGAGTCAAGCGCAGCCCGGAAGGTATCGAGGACTGCTGTGCGGCCGACCCAGAATAGTGGTGGAACGCCGAAGGTGGGGCGGAAGGGGTTTTCATGTGGGGGCATAGTCTCATCTTAGAACATCGGGAGATTTGGGAGACTTTTCAGAAAGTGGAGATTTGGGAGACTTTTCTGACGGCGGCGACTAGTGAGACCAACGATCTCCCTAGTCCTCTATGCGTCTCGTCCGGCGCGGATTGCGGCGACGACGTCGAAGTCTCCCTTCATATCGATAGGTGCACGACGGGAGAGTTCGGCCGCCTTTTCTTCGATGGACTTTCTGTTGGCAGTGGATGGGGATGACGCGGCCATAGTGAGGATGTTGCGCACGTAGTCTTCGAGGGAAACACCAGCGTTAGCGGCGCGGTGCTGAAGAGTTGCGATGGTTGTACTGTCTACGTCTGGGATTTTAACGGTGCAGGTAGGGGAGGAGCTCATAGTGCTATCGTACGGGAGCTTCTTGACCAGCGTCTGTGCCGCTAGAAGGATGCACGGCCTGCCAAGCTACCGCGCCGATGTGTAGCGAGCAGGCTGCGACAAGGGCGTACCACCAGCCAAAACTGACCGAGGTATGCCAGGGCATGGCGTAGCCGACAAAGAGTATGGCGAGGATCGCAATCGCTGCGGTGACGATGTGATTTGCCGTGGAAAGGGGCTTTCTCAGGGCCTTCCATGCGGCCCAGAGCTCCGAAGCGGTGATGACGGCGAGCGCTACGGTGAGGAACATGGTTACTCCTTAAGATGCGAGCTCGTCGAATAGAGCTTGGGCAAGGTCTTCGGTGCCGGCGAGGGAATCGTTGTTGGCGAAGGCGGCGCGTTTGGTTTCCGGATCGATGATGAGCATGGTCGAGTAACCGTAGGTGCCGCCGTTGTGCCAGTACCCAGCATTGTCCTTGCTGGGAGGCTGCCAGCCGTAGTCGATATCGCCGTTCTTCATAAACCACTCAGCGAATTTGGCCATGTCACTCGCCGTGGAGCGGATCGCTCCCGCAGGTGCGGAGCCTTCCATCTCCCAGGGCTCAGCGTGGCGGCCGGTGGCGGTAAGTCCCCGTGGAGCGTCGGCAGGCACAGAGCCCGGAGTCATGAGATAGGTCTCCGTCATGCCGACCGGCTTGAAGATACGCTCCTTGAGCATCTGCTCATAAGGCTGCCCGGCGGCGGTCTCGAGCATGTGGCCCAAGAGCCCGTAGCCAAGGTTGGAGTAGGACTCTTCGCCACGGTCCTTCAGCTCAGACTTTCTGGCGGCAGCCAAGATGTCCTCTACGGTTTCGCCTTTATAGGGGTTCGAACCGGTCATCGTTGAGGCGAAGAAGCTGAGGACGTTCGCTTTGGCGACGGCCGGTAGTCCAGAGGTGTGGTCGAGCAGCTCCCTTACGGTGACGTCGGCGACGGGTGCATCGCCAACCTCGAGGACTTCGCCGACGGTCGTGTCGGGGCTCAGCTTCCCCTCTTCAACGAGCTGGTGGGCCAGCTCGCCGGTAAACATCTTGGTGACGGAACCAATTTCGACCTCCGTGTGCTCGTCGCTGCCCAGTCCTGCGAAGGTGGCCTTGCCGTCCTGGAGGGTAAAGGCGGTGAGGTTGTGGAAGCCGGACTCTGAGTGCTGTTCCAGCTGGGTGGCTAGGTTTTCGTCGCCAGTCTTGTCTTGTGCCAGCGTAATTCTCTGTGGGCCTGCGACAAGCAGGACGGCGGCAACGGCAGTAGCAGTGATGACGGCTAAGACAATTTTGCGCATTAATGGTCCTCGCTTGCGGTGATAATGGTGAGCAGGGGAATAACGCGGGGCGGGCGGATGGAGTATTCGCCGCCAGACTTCGTGGTCCAGCCCGCATGAGTTAGAGCGCTCAAGTGGTGGTAAGCGGTGCCGGTGGAGGAGACGATGTTTTCTTCGACAAGCTCGGCGGCGGTGGCGGGTGCGGCGAGGAGGCGGCGGAGGATTTCGCCGCGGACGGGATGAGCCAGCGCGGAGAGACGCTCGAGGTTCTCCGCCCAGCTCTCATCGGTAACGAACGTGGTGGGGCGCTGCCATTGGTAGGCGTACGAGCGCTTGCCGACGTTTATGTTGCCGCCAAAGATGACGGAACCGTCGGGAAGCTGCTCGTTGGGTGCGAGGGCGTCGACCAGCCAGTAGGTCGAGTCTTCTTCAGTGGTGGTGGGTGTAGGTCTGGCGTCGGCAGTGTTCGTGCGCCCCTCGAGCGCGGCGACGCGCGCTTCAAGCTCGGCGAGGCGTGCTTCGACTGTTGTGTCCATGGAATCTAGAATTCCAGAAATCTAGAAACCTGGCAAGGCTTAGTTGAGGATTGGGTACTGGAGTTAAGAAATCATCGGCCACGCGGTGGAGACATCCGAGGCATCCCGACCGCGTCCTTCCAGGTACTTCTTGAAGGACTCGCGGTCCTTGTACCACTCGACGGCCTGGTATTCCATGAGCTCGTTGGTGTCCATCTGTGCTAGCTCGGGGAAGTGCTGGCGCACCTGCTTCCAAGCGACGCGGGCGGCCGCGAGGGCGTCGGCAGTAGCCTCATGCGCGTTGCTCAGCTCCACGCCGTAGTGGGCAGAGACCTCCTCCAGGGTGCGCTTGCCCTTGCGCCACTTGTCCTTCACCCGGTCGATGACGAAAGGATCGAATACCGGACCATTGACCGTGAAGTCCCCGGTCAGCGCGCGCAGTACGGAGAGATCGTAAGCGGCGTTATAGACAATGAGCGTAAGACCTTCCTCCCAGGCCTGGTAGATGGCATCGACCGTCTCCTTGAGGACTTCGTCGTGCGGGCGACCCTCCGCGCGGGCCTTCTCAGTAGTGATGCCGTGAATCTTGGCGGCCTCCTCGGGGATCTCCACGCCTGGGTCAGCGAGCATCTCCCGCTTATCTACCTCGCGCCCGTCGATACGAACCAGGGCAGAGGTGACGATGCGGGCTTCTTTGGGCTTTACGGAGGTGGTCTCGAGGTCGAAGGAGAGCATACGGGTGGCGTCGAAGTTCATGGACAACACTCTAGCGCCCGGCTCGGACATGCACTGTGGAAGTCCTGCAGAATGACGGACGAACCCTTGCAGAATGACGGACAAACAGCTGCAGAATGACGGACGAACCCTTGCAGAATGACCAACTGCAGGTAGAGTGTTATTTATGGAACGGTATATTAGGCGCGGCATGGAAGGTTTTGCCCGAGAAGCATTGACCTTCTCTCCCGTTGTCCACGTCACGGGCGCACGGCAGGTTGGCAAGTCGACGTTGACAAGGCATCTCGGCCTTGAACGTGCGGTATATGTAACGCTCGATGATCCCGCAGCCCTTTCACTAGCGGAGGAAGATCCGACGACCTTTGTGCAGCAAGGCGGTGACGCAACGCTGATTATTGATGAAATTCAGCGGCTTCCCGAGCTCACCCTGCCGTTAAAGGCTGAGGTGGATAGGAACCGCCGGCCAGGTCGATTCATCATTACCGGTTCCTCAGATTTTGCCCGGGGAGTAGGTAAGAAGGATTCCCTTGCAGGAAGAATTATTGATCTCCATTTGCACCCACTGAGCCAACAAGAAATTTGTGAAACGGTCAGTGACGGCGCCTTTGTAGATAGGCTCGATGAGCTCCTCGGATTGCCTGTGCGTTCGGTTCCTACGGAACAAGTAGATCGAGCTGGCTTGGTGGACAAAGTACTCAAGGGTGGCTACCCGGTTGCATTAGAGCTGCAAGATCGGATGCGCCGAGCTTGGTTCGAGTCTTATGTTTCACATGTGACGGTGATTGAAGAAACCCTATCCCGGGAAAGCGCACAGCCGGGAAGGTTGCAATCGTTGTTGCGACTACTCGCAGCACATCAGGCGGGGGAGTTAGTTCCGGCGAAGCTCGCACGTGAAGCGGAAATCCCAGCGTCCACTGTCCGCTCCTACCTCGATACATTGTCAAGGCTGTTTCTTTCCTCACAGGCGAAAGCGTGGAAACCAAATCTGACGTCGCGAGAAATATCCAAGCCCAAAAGTTGGGTCACTGATTCCGGTCTGGCTTCCTGGTTAGCGGGGCAAACTCGAGACATGCTCATGAATCCGCTGGTGCAGTCGCATCTAGGGCATTTAGTGGAAGGGTTTGTCCTTCAGGAACTTTCTGTCCAGCAGGGTTGGGCTGAAAGTCAGCATCAGCTGCTCCACTGGCGTGATAGTGCCGGGATGGAAGCGGATGTTGTCATCGAATTCGCGGACAATAGCATCGCTGCGCTTGAGGTTAAATCCGGTGCGACAGTCAAGGCAGGACAGGTTCGGCATTTGCGTGCACTGAGCGAGAAACTAGGGCCCCGTTTCCGTGGAGGATTTGTCTTGGCTCCGATTCCCTATGTGCAGCCCTTGGGAGACAAACTTTGTGCGCTACCGATGTCATATTTGTGGCGTGGATAGGACGTTCGGGCAGGCCCACGCTGTGTCCGGCAGCGCCGCTACACTAGTGACTCGTGAGTGATGCAGTAGATATCCAACGCGAATGGTCCGAGCTTGCCCAAGAAGTGCGCAAGCACCGCGAGCTGTACTACAACGGCGAGCCGGCGATCCCGGATGCGGACTTTGACGCCCTTTTTCAGCGTTTGCTGGCGCTGGAAGCAGAACACCCGGAGCTTCAAACTCCGGATTCGCCTACTCAGCAGGTCGGTGCAGCCCCGGAAGGCGCCGTTGACATCGAGCACCTGGAGCGCCTGTACAGCTTGGACAACGTTTTTAGCGCTGACGAGTTGCAGGACTGGCTGGACCGCACCCCGGCAAAGGCCTATCTCACCGAGCTCAAGATTGATGGCCTGTCCATTGACTTGGTCTACCGTGACGGCAAGCTTGCCACGGCCGCCACGCGTGGTGATGGTCGCGTCGGCGAGGACATCACTGCTAATGCGCGCGTTATCCCCGATATCCCACATGAGCTGACAGGAAGCGAAGAATACCCGGTTCCCTCCCTGGTAGAGGTCCGCGGCGAGGTGTACATGCGCCCGGATGAATTTGAGGAAATTAACTCCGCACGCCGCGAGGATGGCAAGCCGACCTTTGCCAATCCCCGTAACGCGGCGGCGGGCGGGCTGCGTATGAAGGACCCGGAGGACGTCAAGAAGCGCCGGCTCCACATGGTCTGCCACGGCATCGGCGCGCGCGAAGGATTCCAACCAGCCTCGCAACACGACGCCTACCAGGCCTTGGAAGCGTGGGGATTCCCGGTGTCGCCTTATACCCAGCGGGTCACCACCGCCAAGGAGGTTCAAGAGCGCGTGACCTACTGGGAGGAACACCGCCACGATGCTTACTTCGAGATGGACGGTCTCGTCATCAAGGTCGACGACCTGGCCAGCCAGCGCTCCTTAGGCGCGACTTCACGTGCGCCACGTTGGGCCATCGCGTATAAGTACCCACCGGAGGAAGTCACCACCAAGCTTCTTAACATTGAGGTCGGTGTCGGTCGAACGGGGCGCGTGACGCCTTTCGCCATCATGGAACCAGTCTTTGTCTCCGGCTCGACGGTTTCCATGGCCACCCTGCACAACCAGTTCGAGGTCAAGAACAAGAACGTCCTCATCGGGGACACCATTGTTATCCGCAAGGCCGGAGAGATCATCCCTGAGGTTCTCGGCCCCGTTCTAGACAAGCGCGATGGCAGCGAGACCGAATGGGTCTTCCCGGAGAAATGCCCTGCATGCGGTACGAAGCTGGCTCCGCAGAAGGAAGGCGACCAGGACTGGCGCTGCCCGAATACCCGCAGCTGCCCAGCGCAGCTGGCGGCGCGTCTGGAGTATTTGGCCTCCCGCAAGGCGCTCGACATTGGTGAGCTGGGGGAGAAGGCGGCGGCGGACTTGATTTCTTCCGGAGTGCTCGTGGACGAGGCAGAACTCTTTGATCTCGATGAAGAAGCACTCCTTAAATCCTCGGTCTACACCACCCAGAAGGGCGCGCTCAACGCCTCGGGCAAGAAGCTGCTGGAGAACCTCAAGACCGCCCGTCAGGCTGAGTTCTGGCGAGTGCTCGTAGCGCTGTCCATCCGCCACGTTGGCCCCATTGCCGCGCGTGCGTTAGCCACGCGGTTCGGCTCCATGCATGCGCTGCGCGCGGCATCGGTGGAGGAGCTGGCGGATACCGATGGCGTGGGCGGCATCATCGCGGAATCCTTCAAGCAATGGTTTGAGGTGGATTGGCACGACAACATCGTGCAGAAGTGGACCGCCGCCGGGGTGACCATGGAGGAAGAATCCAGCGATAAGCCCGTGCAAACGATGGAGGGAATCACCGTGGTGGTGACCGGAACCCTAGAGAACTACAGTCGCGATTCCGCTAAGGAAGCCATCATATCCCGTGGCGGCAAGGCCTCCGGGTCGGTGTCGAAGAAGACCAACTATGTCGTCGTCGGAGAAAACGCCGGTTCAAAGGAACAGAAGGCCCGCGACCTTGGCTTGACCATCTTGGATGAGGAAGGCTTCAACCGCCTCCTTGAAACGGGCGAGGCATGAAGTTAGCCGCCTTCGACCTGGACGGCACTATCTACTTTGATGGCCACATGCCCGAAGACGTGCCGGAGGCGATTGCCGGTTGGCGCGCTGCGGGCAACCTTGCCGTCGTGGCCACGGGCAAGTCTCCTCATTCTGCTCGGCGTGCACTAGAGCCTTTTGGCGTTGACTTCGACTACTACCTGCTCTGCAACGGCACCGTCATCATGGATGGCTCTTATGAGTTGCTCTACGAAAGCCATGTACCGCCCGAGGTGGTTCGTGCCGTGTATGAGCGGGTGCATGACACACCAAAGCTCGACCTCTACTGCACACGTTTGACAGGCCCGGACGGCTACCTCGTGCGCAACGTGGCGGGCGTGCACAACCCCATCATCAGTGAGCCCGTGCCGGTCCCGCCGTCACGCATTGAGGAAGAGGTCTTCCCGCTTGTTGCCGCCTGGACCCCGGGCAACCCAGACCTGCAGAGGAAGATCGCGCAGTGGGTCACGGACCGCTTTCCGGTAGGTACCGCGATGAACCGCAACTTCTTCGACATCATGCCGCCCGGTCACGACAAGGGCTTTGCCTTGACTTGGCTGCTTCGTCACCTGGAAGTTGAGCGCTCTGACATTGAGCTCATCACCTTCGGGGACGGGCACAATGACCTGCCCATGCATGCGCTTGCCGACGTCTCCCTCACCTTCCCCTGGGCGCAACCCGACATCCACAAGGCGTGCTCAGCGGTTGTGGACTCAGCCTTTGAAGGTCTAATACACTACGGTTCATGAAGATTGCGGCTTTAGACATGGATGGCACTGTTTACGTCAACGAAGACATAACAGAGGCCACACAAAAAGCCATCGCTGAGTGGCGTGCCGCAGGCAACTTGGCCGTCTCCGCGACGGGCAAGTCCATCGCCAATGCGCGCAACACACTCGAACCCTTCGGCGTGGAGCTGGACTACCACGTGCTCTACAACGGGACAGTCATCACCGGCGGCGACTATTCCATCCTGCACGAGGAGCATCTGCCGAGTGAGGTTGTGCAGTCCATTGTCGCTCGTTTCACCGGCCTGCCGTTGAATATCTACCTCACAGGCTTGTCTGGAGCCGACCAGGTAGCGTGGGATGGCCTCGCAGGACGCGAGTCCTCCATGGTGGCGAATACGGAAGTGGTGGATCCGGGGGACGTCGCCAAGCGCAGCACTGTGTTGTTGTCCCTGTGGATCCCTGGCAACCCTGAGCTGCGCCGCGAGGTGGACGAGTGGGTCCGCGAGAATTGTGCCGTCGAATCATCCTTTAACTGCGATTTCTACGACATCATGCCACCTGGCCATAACAAGGGTGAGGGCTTGACGCGGTTGCTTGATCATCTCGGCCACGAAAAAGCTGAACTCTACACCTTCGGCGATAGCTTCAATGATCTCTCGATGCACTCTATCGCCACCGAGTCCTTCACGTTCCCGGGAACGCAGATCACCGAAGAGGTGGACCACGTGGTCCCCGATGTCGCCGCGGGACTCAACTCGTTGCTTGCCCGCTAAGTAAGAAACGCACCCAAGATGGCACCCAAGTCACCCAAGTGCTCAACTTCGGAGGCGAGGTAATCGGGTCCACCAACGCGGCCCATCACCACCACGTAGTTCGTTCCCACGAGGGGAGCAGCGGCCAGCGCGGATTCGATGAGCGTCCAGGATTCCGGAATCCACGTGTCCTTTTCAGGGTTGAGCACGCGAGCCGTTGTGATGTTGAGGTCGGTGGGGATCGAGCCGTCGTCGGCAGGCGCGGCGTCCGACGCGGCGATGCGGCTGATGTTCTCGTCGTTCGCGATGACAATGGCCCAATTGGACGTCAGCGCCTTGGGGATGGCGGCGCAGACTTCACTCATTGCGGCCGTCACGTTGCGTTGTGCGGCAACCTTGGCCAGCACGTGGATTTGCCCGCGGCGGTCAACGCGACCGCTGAAGGGGCGAATGGAGTCGACCTCGACTCCTTCCACGGTCTGTGCTGCCGTGATGATCTCATCCGCCATGGTGGACTGGGGGAGATCCAAGACGATGTCATCCATGACCGTACCGTCGGGGAAATTCTCCACAATGTCGACGGAGCGGATATTTGCCTCGATGCTGCCCATCGCGTTGGCAAGGAGGCCAAGGCTGCCGGGGGTGTCAGGGAGTAGGACACGGACGAGGTACGACATATCGTTCTTTCTGGGGAAGGTGAATAAGTAGGGAGGGGATATTTGGCTTTCTAACTCGATCGATGTTACCCAACCTGTCGAATACTATTCAATAGTATGAGCTTCACTTAGGGGAGGAGTGGTGGTGGCGCGGCAACAGCTGTGCAGTACCATGGGTGCTTAGCTATCAACCGTCTCAATGAATAAAAGGATGGAGTTCGCGTGTCTGATATTTCGCGTGACGAGGTCGCGCACTTGGCAAAGCTGTCGCGATTGGCCCTGAGCGAGGAAGAACTGAAGCAGTTCGCCGCGCAGATCGACGAAATCGTGGACTCGGTGTCCGCGGTGGGCAAGGTCGAGGCTGAAGGTGTGGAGCCAATGTCGCACCCGCACTCCGTACATGCTCCAATGCGTGAGGACGTTATTGTGCGCACCCTCACCGCCGAGCAGGCCCTGGACCAAGCGCCGGCAGCTGAAGATGACCGCTTCATGGTTCCGCAGATTCTGGGTAGAGGAGACGAATAAGAATGGCACAATTCATTGCGCCCACCGAGGGCATTACCGCACTGACCGCCGCCGAGCTGGCTGAGAAGATTCACTCCCGTGAGCTCACCTCCCGCGAAGTTACTCAGGCATTCTTGGATCGCATCGCGGAGACCGATGGCGAGCTCAACGCCTTCCTCCATGTTGGCGCGGAGGAAGCACTGGCGGCTGCCGACGCCGTCGATAAGTCCCTCGACGCCGGCGAAGAACCCGCCTCTGCTCTGGCTGGCGTGCCGCTGGCGCTCAAGGATCTGCTCGTTACTACCGACGCCCCCACGACCGCCGCCTCCAAAATGCTGGAGGGCTGGGTGTCACCTTATGACGCTACGCTGGTGACCAAGCTGCGCGAGGCAGGTATCCCGATTCTGGGTAAGACGAACCTTGATGAGTTCGCGATGGGCTCCTCCAATGAGAACTCTGCTTATGGCCCTGCGCACAACCCCTACGACACGGAGCGCACTCCGGGCGGCTCCGGTGGCGGCACTGCTGCGGCTCTTGCCTCGGGCCAGGCTCCGCTGGGCATCGGTACTGACACTGGTGGCTCGATCCGCCAGCCTGCTGCACTGACCAACACCGTTGGTGTCAAGCCGACGTACGGCACGGTGTCGCGTTACGGCCTCATCGCAGCTGCAAGCTCTCTGGACCAGGCAGGTCCGACTGCCCGCACGGTCCTCGATACCGCACTGCTACACGAAATCATTGCCGGACACGATTCTTTTGATGCTACCTCCGTGGATAAGCCGGTTGCCCCGGTAGTCGCCGCCGCTAAGGAAGGCGCCAATGGCGACCTTTCCGGCGTCAAGGTTGGCCTGATCAAGCAATTCGAGCGCGACGGCTGGCAGCCGGGCGTGATGGAGGCCTACCACGCTGCGGTTGAGCAGTTGAAGAACCAGGGCGCGGAGATCGTCGAGGTTGATTGCCCGCACTTCGACGATGCACTGGCTGCGTACTACCTCATCATGCCGTGTGAGGTGTCCTCCAACCTGGCCCGCTTCGACGGCATGCGCTACGGCCTGCGCGTGGGCGATGACGGAACCCACTCTGCGGAAGAGGTTATGTCTCTGTCCCGCGCTGCTGGTTTCGGCCCTGAGGTTAAGCGCCGAATCATGCTGGGTACCTACGCGCTCTCCGTCGGATATTACGACGCCTACTACCTCCAAGCACAGCGTGTGCGCACCCTCATTGCACAGGACTTTGAGCACGCTTTCGAACAGGTCGATGTCCTTGTTTCCCCGACCACGCCGACCACAGCCTTCAAGCTGGGGGAGAAGGTTGAGGATCCGATGGAGATGTACAACTTCGACCTCTGCACCCTGCCGCTAAACCTTGCCGGCGTGTGCGGCATGTCTGTACCCTCCGGCTTGGCATCTGACACCAACCTGCCGACCGGCCTGCAGATCATGGCTCCGGCGTTCAAGGATGACCGCCTGTACAAGGTTGGTGCCGCCTACGAGGCAGGACGAAAGTAGCGCGCAGAACTACACCTTGTAGTGCTCCTCAGCCGGTGACCGTTCACGGAAACGTGGGAGGCCGCCGGTCTTCGTCGTTTTCTTCGACCGTGGGTGTGTTCTTGTCTTCTTGTCCTTTCGGTTGTTTGGAGTGTGGTGTCGTCGTTTGATTCAACGAGGGCTAGGCCCCTGTTCTTCGTC
>OFLL01000142.1_pt1 | contig 31596 bp, 26 predicted proteins | sample 1540861 | NCBI WGS metagenome assembly OFLL01 (sample SAMEA4413039, study PRJEB24355) | metagenome | biome: human; feature: gut; material: faeces | place: United Kingdom | collected 2010 | reverse complement strand
TTCCGGCATAGCTCAGTTGGTAGTAGCGCATGACTGTTAATCATGATGTCGTAGGTTCGAGTCCTACTGCCGGAGTTTAACATATGAAATATCATGAGTATGTGCTTCTTTCAGCTATGGAGAGTTGTCCGAGAGGCCGAAGGAGCATGATTGGAAATCATGTAGGCGGTAAACACTGTCTCAAGGGTTCGAATCCCTTACTCTCCGTTTCATATTTACAAACTGGCCCGTTGGTCAAGCGGTTAAGACACCGCCCTTTCACGGCGGTAACACGGGTTCGAGTCCCGTACGGGTCATTTATTTTAATAGTAACATTCCTTTTTGGAGGTTTAGCTCAGCTGGGAGAGCACCTGCCTTACAAGCAGGGGGTCAGCGGTTCGATCCCGTTAACCTCCATTACTCGGTTGGTTCCGTGGTGTAGGGGTTAACATGCCTGCCTGTCACGCAGGAGATCGCGGGTTCAAATCCCGTCGGAACCGCCATTTAATGTTGTTACTTGAAAATTATTTGAACAAGCTTTTGTTTTAGGCGTGGTAGCTCAGTTGGTAGAGCAACGGATTGAAGCTCCGTGTGTCGGCAGTTCGACTCTGTCTCACGCCATTTATGGAGGAATAGCGAAGTGGCTAAACGCGACGGACTGTAAATCCGTTCCTTAGGGTTCAGTGGTTCGAATCCACTTTCCTCCATTTTAGGGGCATAGTTTAAAGGTAGAACAACGGTCTCCAAAACCGTTGGTGTGGGTTCAATTCCTGCTGCCCCTGCCATTTAATTATTTAATAGATACACTTTTTAAGATTACGGCGATCGTGGTGAAGTGGTTAACACACCAGATTGTGGCTCTGGCATTCGTGGGTTCGATTCCCATCGGTCGCCCTTTGTAATTTTATTGGGGTATAGCCAAGCGGTAAGGCAACGGACTTTGACTCCGTCATGCGTTGGTTCGAATCCAGCTACCCCAGTTTTTTTGTAACAAAAATGGAATATGGCGGTATAGCCAAGTGGTAAGGCAGAGGTCTGCAAAACCTTCATCACCGGTTCAAATCCGGTTACCGCCTTCCAAAATATCTTGCCGGCGTGGCGGAATTGGCAGACGCGCTGGACTCAAAATCCAGTGATCTCACGATCGTGCCGGTTCGACCCCGGCCGCCGGTATCCTTAAGAACCCCTAGTGTAAGTCTATCTTACATTAGGGGTTTTCTTTTTATATTATGTGAAAACAGTAGTACCGATGCTGTAATATCATGTCTAACTTTTCTCTTTATTTTAGGAGAAAAAAGGAGAACTCCATTTTGTACCATTATTTTTTTACATTTTTCTTTTTAACTTATCTCTTATAGTTTTTCAAATAAAAAGGATTGGTCATTATGTAAAAAGAGAAGATAGTTAATACTATGTTCAAACTTGAATTACAACTTATTTTTTGAGCTATCTTATTAAAGTTATTTAGATAACTATTAATTATTCAATGTTTGATTTCTAAATGTATTTCCTTTAATCTATTTTTAAGTTGAATTTTTTTTTATCTTATAGGAGATTAAAAGAAATTTCCATGTATTTTTTTAAAAAATTTTTCTAAATTTAGATTAGTAAAAATAGTCCAGATATCCCTTGACTTTTACGTTACGTAATAGTTTATTATTTACTTATCGTCTTTAGAAAGGAGACTATAGTCATGGAATTTTATCCAATGCCAATGTTTAATAAGCTTTTAGTCACTGACATAACCAAATCAGAAAAATGGTATGAAAAAGCATTAGGTTTTCAAAGTGTGTTTAAATTTCGAAATGATAAAAATGAAGTGTTAATGAATCATTTGAGATTGAATAAGTACCAAGATATCATGTTGATTCAAGCATGTGACTTTATTGTTGGTAATTCCACATACTTAAATGTGTTAGTTGAGAACGTTGAACAACTATCTGATAGAATTTCTACAAAAATGATAGTAAACCCTCTTGAACAACAGCCGTGGAATGCGATTGAAATGACAGTTAAAGATCCTGATGGTCATTTAATTACTCTTACTCAATCTAATGTGGCAAAAGAAGATTTTGAGATACTAATGAAAAAGACTTCAAAAGGCTTTTAACAATTTTCTTGATATAGCAATTCTATTATACATCAGTTTAGATTTACATTGATGTTCTTAATTTCTTTGGAAAAAATAAGCGAACTTCATTTTATTTTATGAAGTTCGCCTATTCTTTATATCTATACAATTGCATTATTCAATTTATCGGCTAAGCTTTGTTGCTTATTTGGGTAGAGGTGTCCGTAAATATCATAGGTCGTATTGATTGAGGCGTGTCCTATGCGTTCTTTAATGATGAATGGATCTTCCTCATTATCAATTAAAAATGCTACGTGGGAATGTCTGAGATCGTGAATTCGGATTCTTTTGAGAGTAGAACTACGTTCTACTACGTCATCATATTTCTTTGATACCTTGAAACGTGTCATGATTTCTGGGACGAATTGAAAGACTTGGAGTTTCTCTGTTTCTGGTACGAAAGGCGAGAGAAGCTTATGCTGTTTATCTTTCCAATCCCATAATTCATCTGATAAGTTGCTGTGAAGAGCAATTTGACGACTTCCAGCGCTCGTTTTGGGTTCATTAAGGACGTTTTTGCCTGTCAAATGAATCAAAGTTTTATTAACGTCTATAATGTTTCTGCGTAAGTTGATGTCTTCCCACGTCAGTCCTAAAAGTTCTCCCATACGCATACCAGTTGAGAAGGCAACTTTGAAAAAGAGCTTGTATGGATACTCATCAGGTTTAAATAGTGACATAAAATGATTGAAGTCCTCCGTTGTCCAATAGTCCATCTTTTTCTTTTTGACAGGTAATTTCTTTAATTGTGTGCATGGATTTACTTTTAGAAATCCTTGTTTGACGGCTACATCTAAGAGTTTCTTTAATTGTATCATGAGTTTATTAACTGTGTTATTGGATAAACCTTTATTCGTGAGTGAAGTACGAAAGACTTCTAGCTCTTTATAAGTTAAAAGCTCAATTTTAGCTTTCTCAAAGTACCCCTTAATATGCCTGTTGTAATTATACTCTTGTGTCTGTAAGTAGCTTTCCTTACGATTACTTCTTTTATCTTCTTCAACAACAATCTGATACAACATTTCAATAGTAGCACCTGTAAGAGAGGTATCTCCAAACTTAGTAAATCTAAGTTCCTGTTCTAGTTTAATAGCTTCTTTACGGGTCTTAATTTGACGTTTGATAAATCGGTTACGCTTACCAGTAACAGGGTTAAAACCATCTGAAATATCTACAATCCATGTCCCTGTTGCTTTGTCTTTTCTGATTGTCATTTTAATCTACCTCCTCAATTGGTTTTACTGCTAACTGAATGCCCAGTATTTCCTCTATGGCTTTAACAGGCACACGCCCAAGTCGTGTATTTTCATAGTAAGAGAATCCTTTGTGTACCATCAAAGCTTTAGCTCTCTTAATTAGGTCTTCTGCCGTACAGTGTCCATAGCCCAATTCGATTAAGTCGTGTTTAGTGATTGTCGGATTTGTCATAGTTTCTTGTCTCCTTTTATTATGTGACTAGATATAATCATCTGAAATAATTATTTTCAGGAAGTAAGAGAATGTAAATCATTTTCCATGGAATTGTTCTTCATTTCTTGTCTCTTTCTTCTATATACTAATTATAAGAGATAAGAAATTCCTTTGAAAGCCCTCCAAATAAGGGTTTGTAGCGATTACAAATGAAGCTGCCTTGTGAAGTAGGTAGTTAATATTGATAGTTAGGTACATTGAAAGATGAGCAGTAACCCTAGAAGTGGGGAGTAGGTCAGACAATTTTGACGACAAAAATAAACTGGTTTTGAAACTATTTTCATTATTTTTCATCGACTTTCATAGGTTTAACCAAAGTTAATCGTATCAAGTAGCTCTTCTTTCTGTACCTCGTCTAGTCCTAAATAGCTAAGGGTGGACTTTTGGTCAGAGTGATTTAGTAGTTTCATGACAAAGCCTATGTTGTAGTTGGTCTGCTCGTAGACTCTGTAAGCGCCTGTCTTTCTCATGGTATGAGTACCCAAGTAATTAATGCCCAAGAGATCGCCTGTCTTCTGCATGATTTTGTAGTACTGCTTTCTAGTGATACATTTGTCTGTATTGGAGAGAGAAGGGAAGAGCCATTGGCTTTGAATCTCATTTTCTTGTAGCCATTCTTGATAAAGAAGGAGTTCTTTTTCTATTGGTTTCAGATAAAGAGAGTTTGGCTTGCCCGTTTTTTGGTCAGTGATGTTGGCACGCTCTTTTAGTATCCCAGTATCTGTGAATACATCTGAATATTCAAGCGCCAATACATCACTGACTCTTAGAAGAGTTGCTTTGCCAAGTTGAAAGATGGTGTAATTTCTACGTCCAGCTTTGAAACTATCTAAGAGAGTATCCTGTACCTGTTTAAGTACATTTGAATCCTTGATTGGTTGTACGTTGTGCATTTGTCTTTTAGCCATATTGATGACCTCCTGTTATTCGTCTTATTTAGGAAGTGATAAAAAATCGCTCCTACTTTTAGAGAGGAAAGAAGGTAGCCTTAGAAAATCTTACATTCACGAGGTGTCATAATATTAAAAGGACTCCTCTTTACTTTCTTTTCAAGTGATTAACTTGTTATTTGACAGTAGACAGTCCTTTGTCTGAATAAGAAAGTACAAGTAATTAAAAACGGAAATTAATAAGATAAAGGTAAGAATAAGGCAGACTAAAAAACACAAGAGACGTTGATAAACCAACATTTCTAGTGCTATCATTATAGTTATTTGCTCTTTGACTTCTTTGTAATGCGCTGTATATCATTCAAATAAAGGGCAGTACAAAAAGGTCAAAAAATGCGTTTTAAGCGATTTTTCTGTTGTGGGGTATGATAATGCTAGGAGAAGATTTCAAGGTAGCCAAGGGAATTTTTGGGATGTTTTTCGACGTATGGAAAGAGCGTAGTAGGCTTGATATGGCGAATTCTCGCTCACATGGGTCTTTTTAATAAAAGGACTCCTAGTGTGAGGAAAAAGGTATTTGTTTAGTGTTAATCAAATGGATTAGATGCATCTTCACCAGTATACCCCTGTAATGATTTTTCACCTTTAGGGTCTGTGTCGTTTTTATTCCCATCTGATTGATTTTGTTGCTTCTCTTCATAAGCTTTATCTGATTGTTTTTGTCGAGTATTTTTATTACTGGTTACAGCGATATAATCGCCAGTTAGATTTCCTACAGGCGTATCTGCTTGTAGTTTATACCCATCCCAATCACTATTTGGCGTTATATTCAGAAGAAACTCTTTACTTGATTCTGTATCTTTCATTTTGAACTGTACTGTTCCATCTACAGAACTGTTAGCAATCCCAAGAAATTCGGCAGTTATTAGTAGTTTGCTACTGTCTTCAAATCGCCAACTTTTAGGAGATTCATTGAAATAACTAGCTGTATGATTATCAAGGTTATTTGTTATAAATTTACCACTGAATAAATGACAATAGCTTTCTATAGTTGCACTATCCATCGTTTCTTTACTGACATTAGCTGATGGCAGTACTTCTTCACTTGTAGAACTATCATCTCTCTTGGTACTTTTCTTTGATAGTGGCGAATAATCATGATTGATTTCACCTACAGGAGTTTGTCCTGTTACATGATAAGAGCCATCATCATTGTTCTTAATGGTAATATCAAAGGTTTCTTTTGTATTCGTATCAGTCATCGAGTATGTTCCAGAAGCTGTTTCCACATTATTAGCAGTACTTAATTCATTGAATGAAGCTTTTAGTACTATCTTGCCGTTCTTTTGAAGTACCCATAAAGAGGGTGTGATGACACTAGTAGTTTCATCATCATTTTGAGTCGCACGCTCATAGTATCCACTAGAAGCCAATGAATAGATTAAATTTCTGCTTAACTCTTCTTTAGACATATCATTCGGATCTTGTTTTTCCATTTCTTTTTTAGCATATTGACCATCAACAATGTCAGCGGTGAATCCACCTAAGTTTAAATTATCCTTGAGTGCAGAAGCTGCTTCTGGTCTTCCTTCTAAATCAAGATAATATCTGTATAGTGATTCTCCCCATGATAGAATACCATAAGCGCCGTTATCCCAATCAGTTTCTCGAATATCAGATGTAGTATTTTCTTCTGTATCTTCATTTGGATTATAGCCATCGTAGCTGTAATCTAATTCGTCAGAAATTTTTTTATAGTATTGTTTTGCGACATCTGTGTTTAGTGGAAATTTATAGGCAGTTGGTATTAGGTCTGATTTTTCAATTGGGATATAGTAGGATTTGTTGTAATCACTAATTATTTCCAATGATTTTTTAGCCCTATCTAAGCTATCTTTTACAGGCTTAAATTGATTTTTACCTTCAGTAGTCAGATCATCAAAATAGGCGTACATTTTATCTAACCGTTTCTGCTCATCCTCAATCGAAAATTCTTTTGAAGTATCTCCAATATTACCCGCTTTACTGTATTCATTTCCTAAATCGGATAAGAGTTGTTCATCATGGCTGATTCTCTTAATTTGATTTTGCTTTTCAAATCTAGAGGGGAGAAAGTTTGTTTTATTTTCTCTAGCCATAGTCTCACCATAAGTTAAGGGGATATGCTTGTTATTTTTAGGATTCAATAAACTCAAATCTAGGTTTTTCTCTGTTTCAATTTCTTTCCAGCGTTTATTGAAATAGTTAAGAGAGTTTTTCACTCTGTTCTGGGAATGAAAACTCATAGCTATTAAGATTCCTAAGACTGCTAAAGTAGCAATGATAATCTGAATAGAGCGTTTTTTTGTAAAAGTAAGTTTTTTAATCGTTTTTCTCTCCTTGGTTCCTCCTTTCCTCACAAATACTATTTTCTCATTTTTGTTAACAGATGGCAATTTCTTTTATATGAAATCAGTTATTAAATGTCTAAGCGTAGTAAAATTAAAGATAGTACAAGCGAGAAAATAGAAGTACCCCTAGTATGTTCAAGCTCGATGGAAAGATTATACCACGACCCCCAGTAACAAGCTGTTCAGTGTTCAGAATAGATGAAAGCCAAGTGTACCAAGGGATTTGGTCTCTTTAAAGGTGGAAATTCGGTTGTATCAATGGATTGCGATGGTAGTGATGGTCAGAAGCTGTCTCATTGCTGATACCCGAGATAAGCAACTTGCCTTTGGTCTTGTACAACTACCAGCTATGATTTATACCTTTCAAATTTGGTATATCTGTTACGCCTGGTGAATTTAAGATTCTTACTCGTTGGGCGGGGTGGATTCAGTATCTAACCTTGAGAGGTAGAAAAAACTTTTGGTTTTCTAGTGATTTGATTTATCTGACTTTATTTGACATACTTGGAAAGTTTAATAGTCTTATTGCTTGGATTCATTCTTTCAATATCTACTAAAATACCCCCACTATCTATGGCATGAAATAGTAGGATAGAAGTAAGACAACTTATCAAAGGTGATTGAAAGCTAAAAGGAGGAAATACCTATTTTTTCATACTAGGTAGATTTCCTCCTTACATTAAATTAGCCCTAATCTACTGAAATTACATTTGTCTTGTTGTCAGTAGATTTATCAGGAGTTAGACTACTGATAGAAGCTTAAAAATAGATAATATTCGTGAAAAAATTACAAGCAAAACTCTTGGTATTCCTTTAGGGTTAATGCCCATAGTTCCAAATCAACTCCTTTTGGTACTAAAGGTATGTTGTACGTTTGCGTACTACTATCAAACGAATTTATCTGCACTTTACGCTTATTTCTACGTATCGTACTTTGTAAATAGCTATTAATTTCAAGGTAATTCGTATCCATTAAGTAACCCCACTGAGGGGCAGTTTCATCTAAGAAATCGTACACAGTACTTATCTCTGTTATACCGTTGTCTTTAATGAAAGTACGAATGAGGTGTAGTCCTTTGTAGTTTTCGTTCTGTTCGTACTTAGAACTATACCGACAGCTGTTAATATAGTCTCTGATACCGTAGTGGTATCTGTTGATGACGTACCCCCAGCGTGGAGATTCTTCATCTGCATAGTCCATAAAGTCTTTCATCTCTTTGATATTATTTTCTCTGATGAACGCTCTTATCTCTCTCATCATGGCGGTTTGTTGGGTCTTGCTTGGTCTTAGTATTTCTTTGACATCGAGCCCATTGAATGCCATGATGTTTTCTTGCTCATATTGATACTTTTCGGGGTTATCAAGATGGAGCCAATATCTTACTTTTCCAACAATAGACTCACAAGGTTGCGGATTTGGTGCATGGATCTTGCCAGTTATCTTTAGCATTTGTCTGTAAGACTTTAAGCTATTGAATTTGATGAGACAATGGTAGTGGGGCTTTTTAGCACCACCATATTCATTTTCATCTTTATCATGCAAAGGACTATGCCCCCAAGGCGCACCAATATCTGTTACAATATCTCTCCAATTCTTGGGTGCTGAATCGGGATAGACAATAAATATCCAGTTTCTGTGTCTCTCTGCTTGTGATTTATTCTTATTATTCATTATTTTAATACCTGCTTTCTTAGTTTATTTCTCTAACTTCATGGTATAAGCCAATCCCCATGCCTAAAGAGCCTGAATCCCTTGAGCCACTCGATTTCTTTCTTAATAGTTGCCACAATCCTTTGCAGGAGTAGGAGCGACAAGTAAATGTCCAGCGTTCAGCCTAATACTGGGGTCTTGGTTTTGGGTACGCCACAGGCAAAGGCTGAGACAGACGCCAGTCAATGGAAAAATACCCCTTGACGTCTTTAGAGCGCTTCTTAGTGTCCGCAAGAAAGCGATAATGTCTTTCTCTTTCCTCAAAGAAAAATCCGCCTTGCGGCCCTTTTTGGCTCTACAGTACCCCCGTTGGGAGAAATGTTGACAAAATGGCTAAAATGAATCTACCAAGTCTCTTACTACGACCCCCAGTAATATATTGATCACTGTTCAAAATATCTGGAAGCCAAGTGTACCAATGGATGTGGTCTTTGATTCATGAAAAAATCGGTTGTACCAATGGCTAGAGTTGTTTTGGTTAGTTATTTTTCTGTCCTAGTGACTTTGTGCGCTAAAAGTGTGGGACAGTTTGATATTTGCTAGGTAGCTACCATATCTATATTATTTACTGATAGTAATTCCTAAGCAACCCAGTCTATACCACGAATTTGAAAAGTTTTGGGTGGTAAAATCCGTATCTAACTGGTGTTATTTGAGAAGTCATTTCCGAGCCATTAAAGTCACTTGACTCAATTTCATCTAGCTATAGGGATTTTGAGTCTTGCCTTATTTGCCATTTGGACTCCTTTTGGTGTTCATTTTTTGGTCAACTCCTTTCGTTATACTGGTTAGATCCCCTATGTCTCTGCTGTTAAAATCTAGAGATAAAAGTTCATGTTGCCTATATATTTACTGGAGGGTTGGGCTTTAGGGGGATAAAAGTACCAAGTTACTTATCTAATGCTTTTCTTCCTGTGATACTGCTGGCTTTAGTTGGCTAGAATAGTTATCTGTATGCAGACTTGATAGTCAGCTGGATAATAGAAAAGATGTCAAGCATTTGAGCAAGAATTGCAGGAAGAGATTCCGTATCTCTCTTGAAATCAGCTTACCTGGGTGCTACTTTAAGCTTATCTTGGTTCAATCAGCTTAGCTGATGGGGAGTAGGCTGAATTTAGGTTGCTTAGTTATCAGTGGGTGGAAAAGGGGTATTTACAATAGAAGAAACTTATCTGCATTCGATAGCTGAAAGAAGGGTGGGGAGAAGCAAGAAGCATGGTTGCACAGAAAAATAGTCATACCAATCGGTCTCTGTGGTTATTGCTAAAATTCATCTCAAGGGTGCCTGACTGCATCACTAGTGGTGGCTGTGGCAGATGGCACAAATGACCATAGCCATACAATTATTTTTACATTGCCTAGCAAAGAAGCTGATTTGGAGAAAAAAGTTATGTGGGTGGGGGTGAAAAATCATGTTGCTGGAGATGAAAAAATGATAGTAATTTTCATATGCATCTGATTTATCGTAGAAAAAATAAATAGGTTGATAGCTAAGTAAATTTATTAAAAAGAGAAAGCAACCCTTCGGAAAACACAGAAGATTTTTAATTTGGAATCTGCCAATAAATTAAGAGAATACCTAAAAAGATGTAAACAAGAAGCATATATAGCTAATATCATAAAATAAAAGCTAGATGAATCTATAAAAATATGTCAGTCTGTAGCCACCTATAGTATAATAATATGAGAAATGGTCAAGTAGGAGTATAAATATGAGGAAAAGTAGAAAAAATATCATTGAAATGACACATTTTGAAGCTAGACGATTCTTATTAAAAAGTGAAAGTTATGTTAATTCCAGTCTTCCTAGCTACATTAATATTAGTTGTATGCTTGAAAAAGCAGAAATCCTATTAAAAAATACAAGCTTAGAAAATCTATCAAAAAGTAAAAGTGAACTTTCTAAACATGAAAACGTAAATCATGTGATATTAGCCAATAAAGATGGTAATTATGCATGGAGACCAATTGAATTAATTCATCCTATAGTATATGTAGATTTAGTTAATACCATAACTGATGAGTCTAATTGGAATACGCTCTGTAATAGAGTTAGAGAACTTAATTCTAAATCAGTAGTTGACTGTATATCATTACCTGCTGAATCTAAGTCTAATAAAAGTGATAAAGCGGAAACTATTCTAAATTGGTGGGAGAATTTGGAACAATCACAAATTAAATACTCTCTTGATTACGAATACTGTGGACATACTGATATTAGTAATTGTTATGGATCGATATATACCCATTCAATTTCTTGGGCTGTACATTCTAAAGCTTGGGCTAAAACTCATAGAAGGCCGAATCAAGGTATAGGAAATAAAATAGACGCCAAGATACAATATATGCGGAATGGGCAAACAAATGGTATACCTCAAGGTAGTGTTTTGATGGATTTTATTGCTGAAATTGTTCTAGCATATGCGGATTATAAATTAACTGATAAATTACAGGAAGAGGATTTATCAAATTTTTATATTATGAGATACAGAGATGATTATCGTGTATTCTCAAATTCTAAGGGTGATGTAGAATTAATTATAAAATTATTATCTGAGATTTTGGCTGATTTAAATATGAAATTAAATGCAAATAAGACGTTTATATCTACAGATATTATTAAAGATGCCGTTAAACCAGATAAGCTATACTGGGATATGAAACGTTCTAGCATTGAATTGAAACAGTTTGGTGATGTGAAATTTAGTTTAGGTATTCAAAAACATTTAATACAAATAAAATTGCTGGCAGATAAATATCCACATTCTGGTAGTATAAGACGTGCATTAACGGATATATATAAATATAGGATTGAAAACATTGAGAATTCTCCTGAAGATATCAATCAGCTAATTAGCATAACTATTGATATAATGGTTAAAAATCCTAATACTATAGAACATTGTGTAGTGATACTAAGTAAATTGGTTACATTAATAGAGCAAGATGAAATACCACATATTATTGACAAGATAATTAAAAAGTTTGGTAAGACACCTAACACAAATTTTGTAGAGTTATGGCTTCAAAGACTTTCTCTAGTTCATGATAGGGAAAAAGAATATAAATCAAGGATCTGTCAAAAAGTAGGAAAACCAGATGAAAATACTCTATGGAATTCTAAATGGTTGAAAAATGGTTTTGATGAATCGGGATTAATAAATGAATCATATATAGAAGACATGAATATTACTCTAACATCAGGAGAAATTGATTTATTTGCTAATATTTATGACAGTGAATTTATTTAGATTAATGGGGGATAATTATTGAATATTAGAGATAAAAATAGAATTAAGGCTTTTTTCAATGATGGTGGATATGTCTTTGACTTCAACAATAGTACATTTGACAGTTTTACAACGCAATCAATTGGTATTGCTATTCAAAGTGAATATGGACTTTCTAAGGGTAAGTCATTATCAAAATTTATTGATGAAGGTAAACCATTTCAAATAGTTAAATTAACTAAAGATTTGTTAGATTATTACGAAGATTTACCTAAAGAAACTATTTGGAGAACTGAACAGAAAGATTCGCAACTGAAGGTTATTAGAGATAGTATTGAAGAATATGTGAATTCTTCAGATATATATTTACAAGAAGAAGCTATAAATCTTACTAAAAAGTTTGATAGTTTATATATAGAAAAGCAAGTTGGTTTAATGACAGAGCTTATTAATACTCATCCTGCTGATTCTATAGGAAAAGCAAAAGAGTTGTTAGAATCATGTTTTAAGCATATTTTAGATAAAGAAAAAATTGATTATAGTTCATCTGTAACATTGCAAGAGTTGAAAAAAAAAGTTTTTAAATTATTGAATTTAGATGCAAATGAAAATATCAGTGCCCAATCTAACCAAGAAGTTAAAAAGATTTTGAGCAGTTTTGTCCAAATTATCGAAGGTATTAGCCATTTGAGAAACGAAAAAGGAGATGGACATGGTAAAGGTAGCGACTTTATAGAATTACCTTCTCGATATGCTAGATTGGTGGTTAATTCAGCTGTTAGTATTGTTTTATTTATATGGGAAACTTATGAAATGAGATAAGTATGTCTTTTTTGATTAATAGAAAGTATAATAATAGCATTAAAAGAGTGAAACTTTTTATAGAGGTGATTTTTTGGAAAGTGAATTATTAAGTGCTTTAGTTGGCGGCGTTATAGGAGTTGTGGGAACAATTATTACTCAAAGAGGGGCTAAAATTGTAAAAGAGTCAGAATTGAGACAAACTGAGAAGCAAGCAAAGAGGGGAATTTTAACTGAAGTATATAAATCTTTAATATCAGTAGTTGACTTATATCCTGAAGAATCACCAAATGATATCCTTGAACATATTCAATATGGTCCAAATTATAGTTTAGAAAGTTACGATGCAATATTCAATATTTTAGATATTAAGTTGGAGGATTATAAGGAGCAATTAAAGATAGTTAATATTGATTATCAGAGAAGAGCTGATACTGAGGTTGAAATATCAAATATAAACTATGCTAAAGATAAACTTGAAATGAATAGAGATTCTTATTACAAAGCAGTTAAAGAATATGCTTCTTTTTTAGATTCAGATAAAACAGTTTTTGAACTATATGCGAGTCAATCTGTTAAAAATTGCTTAGTAAGGTTTGAAGTTATTATTCACAATGTTTTTATTTCAGGTTATAGTGCGATGATTCCTGATAATCAAAATGAAAATATTATCAAAATGCGTCGACGTGAATTGATTCAAGCTATGAGAGATGATATTGGCATTGTTTAAAGAGTCATAGGTGTTAAAATCCTATGACAGTATTAACTAGCTTGGAAAGAATTATCTGTGGATATTAAAAATATTGAACTTAGCTATGTAATTTTCCGAATGACTTATATTATGTAAAGAGCAGAAAATTCCAACAATCTAGGATGGGGGTTCTGCATGGATTCAAGCATTAGATACCCTATGATTTGCGTACCATCTACATATAGTAAAACGCAGTTTAGGTCATCTAAGTATGTTTGAAATACATCATCTAATCAAACTGAACAAAGAAGATACGAGGGTGGCAATCATCTAACTTAAATCTAGCTAAAAAATTCTGGACAAGGATAGAAATAGATGGTATACTTAGGATGTAGGAGTATACAGGTAAATAGAATCTCCAAATAATTTCCTAGATGGCTAACCCATAACTTGTTTAAATCGGTTATAAATGGGTATAGTCTTATTTATTTTTGTCAGACTGACTTATAGTAATAAGAGCGGTAAAACTCAAAATCCAGTTCCTTCACGGGAGTGCCGGTTCGACCCCGGCCGCCGGTATACTAAAGACTGTTAAATCATTGATTTAACAGTCTTTTTTGTTTATTATTTTCTAGAATACATAAAAAAACCATCTCAAAAAAATGAGATGGAAAGTTAAGTGAGAGAGTGATAAGTATAGTGCGAATAAATACAAGGGTTACAGAAGAATGTGGGGGTTCTGCATCGTCGTCATTAAATGTTCCTGCAGTAGGAATATGAATTTCTGTCATATTATATTCAATAACTTGAACTGTGATGATTGCAACAGTTCCAATGATTGCTAACATAGTAGTCATACTTTCACTCCTCTCTTAATTTTAAATAAAAGTACTTAACTGATTAACTAGAGACTAAAAAGATACATCAACATGAACGTTGAGCTTTAGCACTATACAACGTAAAGATCACTCTTAGCTATTTTGAGAAAAGCCTTCTCCTCGACCAGTCTTGTTCTACTCATTGGTGTCTCTCGACATTTCTGAGCAATAGCTTATGTTTGTATAGGAGCCTCACCTAACTTATTACAAAGAAATAATAGTCTTTTAAGTAACTCTTTGTCAAGACATAAGCAGAAGTCAAAACAGTTCTATTTACAAATGAATGCGACGAACCATTTCTTCTGTTATTTGTTCTACAATATCAATGGTTGTTTTTGGCGAACGTTGATTTCTGGGGATATCGATTGAGTAAATTTTGGCAATACGACCAGGATTTGCATCCATTAATACAACCCGATCAGAAAGTTGAACTGCTTGTTGAACATCATGCGTGATCATCACAATTGATTTAGTCGCAATTTGATTGTTTAGCCAAATTTCTAATAAATCGTTAGATAATTGGCTGGCTGTAATGATATCTAAAGCTGAAAAAGGTTCGTCTAAGAGCAATAAGCTAGGTTCGATGGCTAAAGCACGAGCAAAGCCTACACGCTGTTTCATTCCACCAGATAACTCTCTGGGATAAGCTTTTTCAAAACCAGTTAAACCAATCATTTCAATGAGATTACTGACTCTTTTATTTATTTGTTCGCGAGAAATTTCTTTACGGTTTTCTAAGCCAAAGCTGATATTTTTTTCAACTGTCAACCAAGGAAAAAGGGCAAAATGTTGAAAAACCATGCCGATATTGGCATCAGGCTCATTAATGATTTTATCTTCAAAAGTAATTTCACCTCTAGTTGTACGAAGAAGTCCAGCAATACTTCTGAGCAACGTTGATTTTCCTGTTCCTGATTGTCCGATAATACTTAAAAATTCATTCGTTTTAACTGTTAAATCAATATTTTCAAGGACTTTTAAATGTTCTGAATGTCCTTCAATTTCAAATTCTTTATATACTGATTTTATGCTTAATAATTCTTTATTTTCCATCGTCTTATTAGATAGGTCAAGGGAAATCACCTATCGTTCTCCTCTCTAGTTTATCTTAAAAATTTAGTCGAGTTGAGTCGTCCAGCTATTAATAGTGAAATTTTTGTTTTGCTGCTCGATATAAAGGTTGCCAAACAAAGGCGATACATAAACCAACAACGAAACACATCGCTAAGGTTCCTAAGGCAGATTTATCTTTTACGCCATCGTTTGCCGCAATATATTGTCCTAGGCCAGTAACATCTATTGATTTTTTGCCCCATTGAATGCTTTCTGCTGCGATATCAGCGTTCCAAGCAGCACCAGCAGCGTTAATAATTGCTGTAATGAGGTAAGGTAAAATAGAAGGGATCAAAAATTTTGTCCACCATTGCCATTTAGATAATTTAAAAAGTTTGGTTACGTCACGAATATCATCAGGGATGGCTAAGTAGCCAGCAATTACATTAAAGAAAAAATACCATTGGCAACCAACCATGATGAGTGGTAAAATCCACCATTCTAATTTGTTGAAGCCCATACTAATAATCAACACAATGAATGGAGTATAAACATTTGACGGAATGGAGCCTAAAATTTGTCCAATCGGTTGAACGATACTTAAGCGCCGATTATCATTCGCAACCCAGATTGCTAAGGGAGTAAAGATAATGCCAGCAACGACCATAGCCAAGGTAACCCGTAGCGTAGTATAAAGGGTTAATCTAGGAATCATGCTGAAATCTTGATGGGGCAAAAAATGATAGAGCTTAATAGAACAATAAACCCCAATAATGGTTAAGCTGACATACCATAATGTTTTGAAGAAATGGCGTAATTTTGCTAGTAATCGATAGAGATAGTCTAGCTTGAAAAAGTACCAAACTTTTGGTAAATCGTAAATCCAAAAATGACTGAATTTCACAAAAGCTTTTGAAAAGTATTTCGTTAAAGTTGCTTTTTTTAATAAATGATAAATGATGGATTTAGGTGGCGTCGTACTTTCGACATCTGTTTCATATTTAAAATAATAAGTGGCTCGAACTAAAGGTTGAAAAACTAAAAAGTTTAAAATCACCACATTGATTAATAAGGCAAAAACAGCCCATAAACAGGATTTAAAGTCGGCTCGATTTAATGCTACTTGGATATAAGAACCAATTCCTGGTAAATAAAGGTTGGTTTCTTTAGGAAAGGCAACAGAAGCTTGCTCGCTGGCCACCAAGGCAAACCAAGCCGCAGTTTGAGAAATAATAACGTTCCAAAGTAAGCCAGGAATTGAGTAAACAAATTCAAGCCGCCAAAATTTTTCCCAAGCATTGTACTTGAACTGATCGGTCACATTGACTAGATCTGAAGGAATAACTTCCATTATTTGATAAAGAGTCAACATGATGTTCCAAGCTTGACCTGTGAAGATGGCAAAAATAGCAACCGCTTCTGCGCCCATCACATTTCCTGGAAATAAACCAAGTAACCAAGCAGTTGTAAAGGTCAAAAAACCTAGCAATGGAACAGATTCAAGGAAATTAACTAATGGTAAAATGACTCTTCGTGCCGTTTTATATTTTACGGCTAAAATACCAAAAACAAAGGAAAACAGGAAGGACCAAGCCATCCCCACAATCATTCGAAACATGGTTCGAATTGAAAAGTAAAAAAGATTTGATGGAGATAAGAAATCATCTGTTTTACTTGGTGTTGCGAGGAATTCTTCTGAGGGAAGGGTGTGAAGAGGGCGATTCATTTTTAGCCAAGAGAAGACGATGATAAAAATGAAAATGCCTAAAATGATGAGCAAGGTAAGATTCCCGATACTTTTAGCAAGTAGGGTATTTTTCTTAGATGATGCAGTGACAGCTTTCAATTTAAAAACCTCCAATTAATCATATTAAAGAGGTCGCCGAATAAAAGAAGAAGATTATAGGGTAATCACAATAATTGAGCTTTGGCTTTCTGAGACGTAAGAAAAAAATTCTAGTTATCTTAGGAAAGCCTTAATTCGACAATCCCTGCTTTACTCGTTACTGTCTCTCGACATTTCCGAGCGATAACCTGTGTTCTTCAGAGTAACCTCACCTAATATGATTCTATTTGATTTACATGCTTATCATACTCGTGACTAAAAATAAAACAATTTCTAGCTGGTTATACCTGAATTACTGTTTGTTGTTATTCTATTCAATTATTCTTAAAAAGATTGCCCACATTCTGTTTTTTTAGGGAGAAATTATCAGATGAGTATGTTATATAACCCGAGGTTAATAGCGTAGGATGTTGTATTTTTAGTTTGTCTCGTTTACTGTTAAAAATGTAAGTAGTAACTATAAGTGAATGGCTAAAAAAATTAAAAGTAATCTAGCACCTAAATTAAACAACAAAGAAATTTGTTCAGAAGAAAGGAAATTATGATGATTATTTGGTTAAACGGTGCGTTTGGAGCCGGAAAAACGACCATTGCACATGAGTTACAACAAAAACTTCCCAATGCAATCATTTATGATCCAGAAATTATTGGTAGTGCATTGATGGAGTTAGTTCCCGAAGAAATGAAAGAAAATGATTTTCAAGAGTATCAGGAATGGCGTTGCTGGAATGCTCATTTATTAAAACGAATGTCCAAAGAGTCTGGACGGCCGATTATTGTTCCAATGACCCTTTATAAAAAAGAATATGAAGAAGAGCTGATTGGTTATTTGAGACGAGCTGGCATTGACGTTTATCATTTTTTGTTAGCGGTCGAGAAAGAAGAAATTTTACAGAGATTATTGAAAAGAAATGATGGAACTTTTGAATGGGGGAAAAATAAGTTGCCCGAAGTACTTGAAGGTTTTCGTCAGATTAAGTTTACCGAGATTTTTAGAAATCATTCAGCTGACACGACAGAAATTGTAGCATCCATTCTTAATAGAATAACCGAATAAAAATAAAATAAGGGACCTAAGCCGAAATGACTTAGGTCCCTTATTTTCTACTTCTTAAGATAATCAACTACCAGCTACCCTGATTTCTTCAAACTTTAAGATCGCACATTTACGACAATCTATTTTTACACTGTCAAAATTTTCTTTCAAGTCTTGCATTTTGTTATTTTTAGCAGTATATTTTAGGTGTACCTAAAATATATTAGAGGTTAACCTTCTAACGGGAAGGGCCTTTTAAAATTATTGCAAAACGAAAGAAGGAATTGAATTGAAAAATTCAGAAGAACATGAACCAAAGCAAAGACATCATTTGATTGAATATGCAAATGGTCCTTCGCTTGAAGAAATTAATGGCACCATCGACGTGCCTAAAAATATGAGTTTTTGGAAAACGTTATTTGCTTACTCAGGTCCAGGAGCATTGGTAGCAGTGGGGTATATGGATCCAGGAAACTGGTCTACTTCAATTACTGGGGGACAAAATTTTCAATATTTATTGATGTCGATTATTTTAATTTCCAGTTTGATTGCAATGTTGCTCCAATATATGGCTGCTAAATTAGGCATTGTTTCACAGATGGATTTAGCACAAGCGATTCGTGCTAGAACTAGTAAGACGTTAGGTATTGTATTATGGATTTTAACAGAGTTAGCAATTATGGCTACAGATATCGCTGAAGTTATCGGGGGCGCAATTGCCTTATATTTATTATTTCATATTCCTTTAGGTCTGGCTGTCTTCATTACGGTATTTGATGTTTTACTTTTGTTGTTATTGACAAAAATTGGTTTTAGAAAAATTGAAGCTATTGTTGTTGCTTTAATTGTTGTTATTTTTGTGATTTTTGCTTATCAAGTGGCATTGTCAAATCCAGTATGGGGAGATGTAATTAAAGGGCTGGTTCCTAGCGCAGAAGCTTTTTCTACATCACATGCGGTGAATGGGCAAACGCCATTGACAGGTGCATTGGGGATTATTGGTGCAACAGTGATGCCTCATAATTTGTATTTACATTCTTCTGTTGTGCAAAGTCGTAAAATTGATCGTAAAGATAAAACCGATATTCAACGCGCTTTACGCTTTTCAACTTGGGATTCTAATATTCAATTAACGATGGCATTTTTTGTTAACTCTTTGTTATTGATTATGGGTGTGGCCGTTTTTAAATCCGGCAGTGTCAAAGATCCTTCATTCTTTGGTTTGTTTGATGCTTTATCAAATCCAGCGGTTATGAGTAATTCTATTTTAGCGCATATTGCAGGTTCTGGAATTTTATCAATTTTATTTGCGGTAGCCTTATTGGCATCAGGACAAAATTCAACAATTACAGGAACCTTAACTGGTCAAATTATTATGGAAGGGTTTATTCATATGCGCGTACCAATTTGGTTACGTCGGATGGTCACACGTTTGTTATCTGTTATTCCTGTCTTAATTTGTGTTTTAATGACCAGCGGAAAAAGTACAGTGGAGGAGCATATTGCGATTAATAATTTAATGAACAATTCACAAGTTTTTCTAGCATTTGCTTTGCCATTTTCGATGTTGCCTTTACTGATGTTTACAGATAGCCGTGTTGAAATGGGTGAACATTTTAAAAACTCGTGGTTAATTAAATTGTTAGGCTGGGTTTCTGTCATTGGCTTAATTTACCTCAATATGAAAGGCTTACCTGATCAAATTGAAGGATTTTTCGGTGATAATCCGACAGCGAGTCAAATTACGTTAGCCGATAATATTGCCTATGTCATCATAGCACTCGTCATCCTCTTGTTAGTTTGGACGGTTGTGGAATTATATAAAGGCGATAAACGATATGCACAGCAGCTTGCAGCTATGGAGCAACAAGTAGAGGAGGTTAAATAATGAAATTTTCAAAAATTATGGTTGGTGTTGAAGAGTCGCCAGATGCGTTAAAAGCATTTCATTATGCTATCCAAAAAGCAAAAGAAGAACAAGCTGAATTGGTTATTGTTTCGATTTTAGAAGAGAAAGAGATTAATGTTTACCAATCGTTAGATAAAAATTATTGGCAAGAACAGTTGGCGAAATTAGAGAAACAAACGGAAAAATATCAACAAGAAGCGTTAGCGAATGGCATCGATAAAGTAAGTGTAATTGTCAATGAAGGGAACCCAGGAGAATTAATTATTAATAAGCTTATTCCTTTGAATAAACCAGATTTGTTAATTATTGGCTCCAAGTCAACTAGCAAATTAAAAAGCTTTTTTGGTAGCCAAGCAGCTTATATGGCTCGATATGCACCAATTTCTGTAATGATTATTCGCTAACAAAATTGAAACAGTTAAAAAAGCCGCCACGATTTACTATTCGTGGTGGCCTTTTTATAGTAATTTTTGTTTATATAAATAAACAGCCAAACTTAGTTGTAGCGAACTATCAGGAAATTCTAAAGTTAAGTGAAGAATCTCTTCTATTTTTTTTAAGCGGTAAATAATTGTATTACGATGTACATACATATTTGTGGCAGTCAACGAAATATTTTTATTCGACTGAAAGTAGGTGTTGATGGTTTCTAGTAGGGAACTTTCATGTTTTTGATCTTCTTTTTCTAATGGTTCAATCAATCGTTGATATATTTTTTGTTTGGCTTGTTTGGTCAGGGTTTCGATCATTAAACGATAAAAAAAGAGGTCGTCATAATTCAAAATAGTTCGTTGTTGTAATTCTTGACTTGCTTGTGCTAAGTGGAATGTTTCTTGTGCTAATTTATAAGAATCACACAGATTGGTGATTTTTTTGACAGTTGGTCCAATCGCTAATTTAAATGATAATTTTGGATTCAGTTTCATTAGTTGCTCTAGTAAATTCTTGGCAAGATGAGTGGTTTGTGCAAGATAGGTGGCTTCCTCTTGTGCTGGATTTTCTAGTAATAAAATAAAGCCAGTTTGTGTAGGAAAGGCAGTAATTTTTTGTCGATATCCTTCTAAAATATGATTCAATTGATGGCCAATGCTATTCATTTGAATAGTCGGATTAAACAGTTGTTCCAATTGTTCAATGGCTACAAGCAAGAGACTAAATGTATCTTTTTCATTTAATTGCAGATAATTACTAAATTCTTGCCAAGCTTGAGGATTGGTATTTTTTTCTTGGATAAGGTCTTGAAACAGCGCCCCGATCTTTTGCCTCGTTGTTAAATTTTCCGAAGATTCTAATTGAAGTTGTGGTAAAAGGTAGTGAGCACAGACCTCCACAGATAATAAATCAATCGTCTGTAATTTTTTGGTAGTTTGCCAAATCACTAAGTAAGATAAGCTGAGATTTTTCTTTTTGATGGGTAAAATTCGCAAAGATAACTGATGGTTCGCTAAGGAAAATTCAACAGTCAATGGTTCTTTATAAAATAATAGGAGCTCATTGTTCTGGGCTTTTAAAGCTGTCTCAAACTGTTTTTTGAGAGTCGCGTTGTTTAAAATACTGGTGATTCTTGTTGGCGCATCAGGTAAATCAAAATGATTCATAATCTGAAAATGCTCGTCTAAAAGCATTACAGGCGCTTGAATCGCGGCACTTAATACTTCCAGTAATTGGGTACTTTTTCCGCCAGCTTTGATAATTGTATAAAATTTATTATGCATATGAACAGAATGTTGGCTAATCGTTTCGTCAGGTTGATTGACTCGGCGATTGACCAATGAAATAATTTGAGAAAAGTTGTAATTATAAGGTATTGAGAGAATTGGTAATCCGACGTCATTCGCTAATTGGATCATCTCTTGTGGAACTTCATTGAAATAACGTTGGACTTTAAAGCCTAGAGCAGCGCAGTTCATATTTGCTAGTTCTTGAATAAGACGTTTTTGCAAGCAAGGCTGATCTTTGAAAATATAGCCGGTAGTTAATAAAATTTCTCCTGGCGTTAACCAGTCAAAAGCATCAGGATTTTCTAAAATATTTGCTTGTAGAATTGGCGCATCTAAATTGGTCTCGTGCGTCAATAAGGTTAAACCAGGTAGTTCTTCTGCATGGAGTAGATCATTGACCGTCATCATTAGCAAGGCCTCCTTTTGTATGAATTATCTAAAAATTAAGTGTATTTATTGTAAGATGTTACAAAACTATTTTAGGGAAAATAAGGTATCCTTATACTAATAGAAAAAAGTTCCAAGTCATCACGTGATTGGTAGTCACAAGTGACCAAATAAGAACAATCAGCGCTTACAACCTATAGAAACGCATCGTTTAAAGATATAGCAATAGTATACTTAATTTTTAATGCTTTTACTATTGTTTCAGCTACTTTAAATTTCTCAAGTATTTCTATAATCTGTAAGTTTTTTGAGACTCTTATCAGATATGCTTCTTTTTCTATATTTTATCAGAAAATTCTGGTAAATTTGAAGGTTATAGTTTGTAAAATGGAGGGATTGGTATGAAGAAATTAAAAATGTTAGGATGCGTCGGTTTGCTTTTAGCTTTAACGGCTTGTCAGGCGGGAACGGGAAACTCGGCTGATAGTAACAAAGCAGCGGAACAAAAAATTGCAATTAGTTCTGAAGCGGCTATTTCGACAATGGAACCACACACAGCGGGGGATACGACCTCGACTTTAGTCATGAATCAAGTTTATGAAGGACTCTATGTTTTAGGTAAAGAAGATGAATTAGAGTTGGGGGTCGCTGCCGAAGAACCAGCGATTTCTGAAGATGAAACCGTTTATACATTTAAGATTAGAGAAGATGCCAAATGGTCGAATGATGATCCAGTAACAGCAAATGACTTTGTTTATGCATGGCAACAAGTTGCTTCCCCTAAATCAGGGTCGATTCATCAAGCTTTATTTTTTGATGTCATTAAAAATGCTAAGGAAATTGCTTTAGAAGGCGCAGATGTGAATACTCTTGGGGTTAAGGCGCTAGATGATAAAACGTTAGAAATAACTTTAGAACGGCCCACCCCTTATTTGAAATCTTTGCTTTCGTTTCCTGTTTTGTTTCCGCAAAATGAAAAATATATCAAAGAACAAGGGGATAAATATGCCACTGATGCAGAACATTTGATTTATAATGGTCCTTTTAAATTGAAAGAATGGGATAATGCCTCTTCCGATGACTGGACCTACGAAAAAAATGATACGTATTGGGATGCTGAAAAAGTTAAATTAACAGAAGCGAAAGTTTCAGTAATTAAGAGCCCAACGACAGCGGTGAATTTGTTTGACTCGAATGAATTGGATGTAGTGAATAAGCTAAGTGGTGAATTTATTCCTGGTTATGTTGATAATCCAGCCTTTCTTTCAATTCCTCAATTCGTCACATACTTTTTAAAAATGAACAGTGTTCGTGATGGAAAAGAAAATCCGGCTTTAGCGAACAACAATATTCGTAAAGCGTTGGCACAAGCTTTTGATAAAGAAAGTTTTGTAAAAGAAGTCTTGCAAGATCAATCAACGGCTACAGATCAAGTAATTCCGCCAGGACAAACGATTGCGCCAGATGGAACAGATTTCACAAAACTAGCTGCTAAGAAAAATAACTACTTAACCTACGATACAGCGAAAGCAAAAGAATTCTGGGAAAAAGGGAAAAAAGAAATTGGGCTGGATAAAATCAAATTAGAATTTTTAACAGATGATACAGACAGCGCCAAAAAAGCTGCTGAGTTTTTCCAATTTCAATTGGAAGAAAATCTAGATGGATTAGAAGTGAATGTTACTCAAGTTCCTTTTACTATTCGTGTTGATCGTGATCAAACGAGAGACTATGATTTAGAATTATCTGGTTGGGGAACCGATTATCGTGATCCATTAACAGTTATGCGCATCTTTACTTCGGATAGTACCTTGGGCGGCGTAACGTTCAAGAGTGATACGTATGATCAATTAATTCAAGAAACTAGAACAACACATGCGGCTGATCAAGAGGCTCGTTTAAATGACTTTGCTCAAGCACAAGATATTTTGGTGAATCAGGAAACGGTTTTAGCACCAATCTACAATCGAAGCATTTCTGTATTAGCTAATCAAAAAATCAAGGATCTGTATTGGCATTCATTTGGACCTACGTACAGTTTAAAATGGGCTTATGTTAACTAATTGAATGAAGGTAGGAAGGGGTTTGTCATGCTTTTAAAAAACTGTAAATTAGAAACAGGATTTTCTACTGTGAATCAGCGAATTGTTGCGACAGAAACAGCTAGCTATGATATTCGAATTGAAAACGAGGTCTGTACTGCGGTCGCACCGCAGTTAAGGCCTTTAGAGAACGAAACAGTTATCGATGTGAATCAGCAACTCGTTTTACCTGCTCTAAGAGAAATGCATATTCATATTGATAAAACGTATTTTGGGGGACCTTGGAAGGCCTGTCGTCCACTAACGAAAGGAATTTTAACACGTATTGAAGAAGAAACTTGGCTGTTGCCTGAACAATTACCAACTAGTTTAGAACGTGCTTGCCAAGTTATTGAGCAGTATATTCAACAAGGCCATTATCATATTCGCAGTCATTGTAATGTAGATCCATCTATTGGAACGAAACATATTGAAATCACTAAAGAAGCATTTAGTCGATATGAACAATACATTACTCATGAAATTGTGGCTTTTCCTCAACACGGATTACTCCGCTCACAAGTCGAACCTTTGATGCGCGAAGCCTTACGCATGGGGGCAACTCATGTCGGCGGCGTTGATCCAGCCCTTGTGGATCGTCATGTGGATCATTCAATCGCAAAAATATTTGAATTAGCTACCACATTTAATAAAAAAATTGATGTTCATTTACACGCCCGTGATACTTTGGGACTTTATGAATTTAATAAATTTGTTGATTATACAGAACAAGCAAAGATGTTTGGCAAAGTCACTTTAAGTCATGCTTTAGCCTTAGGGAGCTTAGAAGAAGCAGCAATTAGAGACATTGCGCAAAAATTTATCGAAACAGGTATTGATTTGACTTCGACTGTACCAATTGGAATGACCACCATGCCGATTCCAACCTTGGTTGAACAAGGTGTTAAGATTTCCGTGGCTCATGACAGTTTGACGGATCATTGGTCGCCTTTTGGCAGTGGCAATACAATAGAAAAATTAAATACAGCCGCTCAAAGATTTAAAATTAGCGATGAGTATCGCTTGAATCGTTTATGGGGCTTAGCGAGTAATTTTGTAACGCCTCTTGATCCTAACGGGCAGCGAGTTTGGCCTAACGTCGGCGATTCTGCAGATTTCCTACTATTTAATGCTGAGAGCACTGCTCACGTGATTGCACGCCAACAGCCAATCCAACAACTGATACTAAAAGGACAACTGGTTGAAGCCGTTCAAAAGGGGGAAAGAGAATGACAGCATCCATTGTTTATTTGAATAATGTTCGTTTAGAAACTGGTTTTGCTAAAGACCACCACGAATTAACGTATACTAAAACCGCACGCTATACTTTAGCGATTCAAGAAGGCAAAATCCAAGCGATTATTCCGCAAAATCAAGTCACTGAAAAGCAACAAGGCACTGATTTAAACGGACAACTGGCTATTCCCGCTTTTCAAGAGAGCCATAATCACTTAGATAAAACCTACCTTTCATTAGGCTGGCGTGCTAGCCAACCTGTTAAGAATTTAAAAGAGCGTTTAGCAGACGAAGCCAGTGAACTTAAATTGTTAGCTCCGTCAACAGAACAACGAGCGACGGCCATGATTGAAAAATTAATTGGTTATGGAGCCTCTTATATTCGGACACATGTCAACATTGATCCTTATGTAGAACTAGAAAACTTCTGGGGCGTCAAAAGAGCCTTAGAAAAATATGCGCATGTGATTGATTATGATATTGTTGTCTTTCCACAGCATGGATTATTAAAAAATCCCCAAACGGTTTTACTCATGAGAGAAGCCCTAAAAAATGGTGGAACAATGGTTGGCGGTTTAGATCCTGCAGGCATTGATTATGCAATTGAAGAATCTTTAGAAACCATTTTCGATCTGGCAGAAGAATTTCAAGTAGGAATCGATATTCACTTGCATGATACGGGGGAAGTGGGTGTTTATACAATTGATAAATTTTTAGACATTTTGGAAGAACGAAAATTTACTCAGCGAACCGCTATCAGTCACGCCTTTGCGCTGCTAGATGTACGACCAGCAGAAAAAGAAAAACTATACCAACGCTTGGCAACGCATCAAACAGCGATTATGTCTACAATTCCCTATGATCCTCGTTATTTATTGCCACCAATTGATGTGTTACGCCAAGCTGGTGTATCGGTTCATTTAGGTAGTGATGGCTTTTTTGACTCTTGGAGTTCTAATGTTTCAGGTGATTTATTTGAAAAATTACGTAATTTTTGTGAAATGACAGGAAAGATTACAGAAGAGCAACTTACTCAAGCTTACGTCCATGGCTGCGGCAAAGAAGCACCTTTTTCATTTGAAGAAGAACGTCTTTGGTTTACAGAAGGCGACGAAGCAAACTTTATCTTTACAGAAGCAGCTTCTACAGCAGAAGTGATTGCTAGAAAACCGCAGAAACGCCAGATTATGTTGAAAGGACAATGGGTTTAACTTGCTTTAAAATTAGGTAGAAATAGAATGTTAAAAAGCCAAACAGAGGAAACAGGGTTCAGCTCTGAGCAACGCATAGTGTCAGTCCAGCGGTTACTCGTCACAGTTTAATCCTTATAAAGTGCTTCTGCTCACAACGTGGATCAGCGTTTCAAGTTTGTTTGACTCACTTTAACATAGCACTTTTGCGTATCTTCCTTTATAATAAGACAAAATGAAGGAGATGAACCAAGCATGACTGAACAAACGAGAGAAAACAAAAAAGCAGCCTACGAATTGTGCTTACAACAATTGAGCGGTTTGTTAGAAATAGAAACGGATGCTATTGCAAATTTAGCAAACTCGTCCGCGTTACTTGCACAAACGTTACCAGACACCGTTTTTGTTGGGTATTATTTATATAAAAATGAAGAATTAGTTTTGGGGCCTTTTCAAGGGAAAGTCTCTTGTACCAGAATTAAAATGGGCAAAGGTGTTTGTGGTGAGTCCGCGGAAAAACAAGCTACATTGATTGTTGATAACGTGAAGACACACGCCAATTATATTTCTTGTGACTCAGCTGCGATGTCTGAAATCGTTGTACCGATGGTAAAAAATCATCAATTGGTCGGTGTTTTAGATATTGATAGTGGTGTAACAAATAGCTATGATGCGGTTGACCAACTGTATTTGGAAAAATTTGTTACCTTGTTACTAGAAAAATCAGATTTTTAAGCAGACTATTTTTGCTTTCTGACAAATCATGAGAAAATAAAGTATAAAATTTGATCATGAAAGAAGGTGAGTCATTTGTTAGAGCTGTATATAAATTTTAAAGGTGAAGCAAAAGAAGCAATTGCGTTCTATGAAGATGTTTTTGATACAAAATGTCAAAATTTAATGACTTTTGGCGAAGCACCTGAGGATCCTGAGCATCCTATAAACGACGAGATAAAGGATTTAGTGATGAACGCAAGTATCATTATTGAAGGAACCTATGTAATGATTTCAGATGTTCCTGATATGTTTGGTTTTGAAGTTACGGAAGGAAATAACCTTTCGCTCGTGGTTAGCACAGATGATGATGAAAAAATTGATCGCTTATTTAAACGATTATCTGAAGGTGGCACTGTTACAATGCCATTATCTGAAACTTTTTGGTCCAAAAAGTATGGTTCCCTAAAAGATCAGTTTGGCATCCATTGGATGTTTAATTATTATGAAGAAGATTAAAATAAAAAATCCCCAATCCGTTATTTTCATTGGATTGGGGATTTTTTATTCATGAAAGAATTGCTTCTTAGCGATTTGATACTGCCGTTGCTTTTCTGTCCAAAATTGCTGATCGTTTTCATCAATTTTGCGAATGACTTTTGCTGGATTACCCCCAACAATCGTGTTGGCAGGAACGTCTTTTGTAACCACAGCACCAGCAGCGACAATAGCATTTTTTCCAATTGTAACGCCAGGTAAAATGGTGGCACTTCCGCCAATCCACACGTTATCTTCAACAATAATTGGCGTCCCGAATTCTAATTCTGCAGTTCGAATCGTTGGATCAATTGGATGGCCGGCAGTATAAAAACTAGCACGAGGGCCAACCATGACATTATCACCGAAGATGATTTTGTTTACATCTAAAAAAATGCAATCCATATTTGCATAAAAATTTTCTCCTACCTCAATATGGCGACCGTAATCTACATAGAGGGGTGGGGTGATATATAACTCATTGCCAGTTTTTCCTAATAATTCTTTTTCTAGGGCCACAATTTCTTTCACGTTATCGATAGGAAGTTGATTGATTTTTTGAGCTAACACCTTGCCTTTTGTTGATTTATTTTCGGGTAAAATGGTGGGGGCGTAATATAATTCACCTTTTAACATTTGCATATAATCAAAGTCATTTTGTTTCATGTAAGCGCTCCTTTAGGCTTTTTCTCTATTGTATCAAATCAATACAATAAGTCGAGGAATATGTAAAATAAAAAAGGATAGATAGCAAAATAGCCTTGCTTATCTATCCTTTACCTAAGGTTATCCAATTTTTTTAACTCTCCCGCCAATTTTATCTGCTAATTTTTGTGCTTCTTTTTCAGAGTGGTAAACTAAACAACCTGATTTATCTCGCGTACGTTTACCATCTGCAGTTAAATAGCCATGAAAAAATTTGATTGCATACATAGACATCACCGCCTTTCTAATTGAAAATAGTGTAAATGGAGCGATTAAAAATGTCAAATAATAGAAGTGCTCTTAACCATTCTTATCTTTTTTAGTTCGAAGATAAGCTTGGTTAAGAGCACCATTTCACTTAATAAATTAGTTTGAAACGGGTCGTTGAGTGAAATTCCTGTTCAGGTGAGAGGGTGATAGAACCGAACAACGGAAATCTTTCAGCACCAGGACAGACTTGGGTTTCAAATGTGAGCGCTCCGTGATTGACTAATTTTTGCCCTTGAATATCGGGACCGTTATCAGCAAAATTTGCTGAAAAAATAACAACTGAAGGTTGATCAGTGAACATCTCTAAGGTGATATCTTTAGTAGGACTTTTTAAGATAACATCTGGGTTAATTAAATCATGATTGGTTAAGATGAAAGGGTGATCGAAGCCGTTCATCTTTTGAATTTGTTCATCGGTACTTGAAAAAACCTCAGCTAATTTTTTAGGTTTTTGTAAATCAAAAGCTGTCTGGTCGACGGAAGCTAATTCTCCAAGCGGTAAAACTCTTTCATCAAGCGGGACAAACTTTTGGGCATTTATTTGTAACTCATGCGCATCAATGGGGATTGCGGGATTTCCAGTTAAATTAAAGTAGACATGATTGGTTGGATTAAAAAGTGTTTGTTCATCTGTAGTTGCCTGATACTCAATTTGCCATTCATTTTCTTCAGTCAATGTATACGTGACTGAAACAGTGAGATTTCCAGGAAAACCATTTTCACCAGCAGGACTCTCTAGCCAAAATTTCACAGAAGGATTCACTTGTGCCTCTTGGATTTCGCTGTGCCATTTTTTACTTTCAAACCCAGGTGTGCCGCCGTGAAGTGTTGTTTGAGTAGGAGTATTAATCATCGTTTGATACGTTTTACCCGCTAGTTTAAAGGAGCCATCGGCAATTCGACCAGCTGTTCGACCAATTGTTGCACCAAAATATAAGTCTTTAGACAAATATTCATCTGCTGAGGGAAAGCCTAGCACGAGTGATCGGGATTCATTTTTTGTAAGAGGAACGTCGAGCGCAACAATTCGCGCACCAAAATCTGTTGCTTTTAAAGTCACACCATTTTTATTCGTCAGTGTGTAAAGAAGCATTCCTTGTCCAAATGATTCAGTTGAAATAGTCAAAATAATCAATCCTTCCTTTAAGTAAATATTTAGTAAATTTAATTTTGTTTTTTAGATTATTTAAATAGTCGAAAAGAAACACTAAGAAAATAAATCTTTATTTAATTGTATTGTACACGTTTTCAACCGAAATGACAATTAAGGAAATATTTGCAAAAGTTTAGTAAATATTATACAATTTGTTTACTAGTGAAAGGAGCGATTAGTGATGGAAGAACTGTTAATGAATCGATTTGTAGAAATATTTGGTGAGAAAGGGACAGCCTGTTATTTTGCCCCTGGAAGAATTAATTTGATTGGTGAACATACAGATTACAATGGCGGTCATGTTTTCCCAGCGGCTATTACGTTAGGGACATTTGGTGTGGCAAGAAAAAGAGACGACCGAAAAATTCGGATGTTTTCTGATAATTTTAAAGAGGTTGGTCTCATCGAATTTTCATTAGAAGATTTAACCTATTCAGATTCAGATGATTGGGCAAATTATCCGAAAGGCGTTTTAAATTACTTGATTGAAAGCGGACACAATGTTGATTCTGGCTTAGATGTGCTCTTCTACGGTACGATTCCTAATGGTGCTGGCTTGTCTTCTTCTGCTTCTATTGAACTTTTAATGGGGACGATCTGTAATGATTTATATGCTTTACACTGTCCAATGCTTGAATTGGTGCAAATCGGTAAAAAAGTGGAGAATGAATTTATTGGAGTTAATTCGGGAATTATGGACCAATTTGCCGTAGGAATGGGAGAAAAAGATCAAGCTATTCTACTAGATACCAATAATATGCACTATGAAATGGTTCCCGCCAAATTAGGTGAGTATACGATTGTCATTATGAATACTAACAAACGCCGTGAATTAGCAGATTCAAAATATAATGAACGTCGTGCAGAATGCGAAGAAGCCGTTCGTTTGCTTCAAAAAGAGTTATCTATTGAATTTTTAGGTGAATTAGACAGCGAGACATTTGAACAATATCAAGCATTGATTGGAGATCCAGCGTTGATTAAACGAGCGCGTCATGCCGTCACAGAAAATGAACGAACTTTATTGGCAAAACAAGCGCTAACTGAAGGGGATTTGGAAGAATTTGGCTTATTATTAAATGCCTCACATCGTTCGCTAAAAGAAGATTACGAAGTAACTGGCATTGAGTTGGATACCTTAGTGGCTTGTGCGCAAGAACAACCAGGCGTTTTGGGTGCACGGATGACTGGTGCAGGGTTTGGCGGTTGTAGTATTGCTTTGGTACCAAAGCAAAATATAGATGCATTTATTGAAGCTGTTGGCCAGAGTTATCAAGATAAAATTGGCTATGCTGCTGATTTTTATCCTGCATCAATTGATGACGGTGCCAGAAAGTTATTTTAGAAAGGAAGGCTTTAAATGTCTATTTTAGTATTAGGTGGCGCAGGCTACATTGGCTCACATGCCGTCGATCAATTAATTTCAAAAGGCTATGCCGTTGTTGTTGTTGATAATTTATTAACGGGGCATCGTTCAGCCGTTCATGAACAAGCGACTTTCTATGAAGGTGATATTCGTGATAAAGCTTTTTTACGTAGTGTCTTTGAAAAGGAATCAATTGAAGGGGTGTTGCACTTTGCGGCCAA